>ULZB01026976.1_pt1 | contig 10049 bp, 6 predicted proteins | sample 1962691 | NCBI WGS metagenome assembly ULZB01 (sample SAMEA4835878, study PRJEB28245) | human gut metagenome | biome: gut microbiome; material: fecal sample | place: Denmark | collected 2008 | reverse complement strand
CTATATGCTTAATCCCCTAGATATATCGGGTGAGCCTGAGAGACTGCCACGATGAAGGCATTGACGAGCATGAATATGAGACATGCAAACTGTAATAGATATAATGAGTCCATACGCTTCTTATCCTTACAAAATAAGTAATTATGCTTGCAAAGGTAAAATAATTATTTCAGAAAAAGGTACAATAAGGTCAAAATATTAATGAAAATACAAGAATGCCGTGTGCCTATTTATAGGGTTTCAAATAACCAAGAGAAGAAAAACTTATATAGAGACAAAAAAAATCCCTGCAGCCCAAAAATGGAACCACAGGGAAACACCCCTTAGTGGGCGTTGACGGATTCGAACCGCCGACCCTCTGCTTGTAAGGCAGATGCTCTAAACCAGCTGAGCTAAACGCCCTTACTTCTCGTAAGCGGTTGCAAAGGTACGAACATTTTTTGTTTCCACCAAATTTTACGGCAACTTTTTTCATTTTTATTTCAAAAAAGACGCTTCAGACCTTCGTTACTCCATCAAAGCATCATGAAACAGCAGAAAAAACATGCTTATCATAAGGAAAAACACAATAGGCTTCGATGGACAACGAAATAGGCTTCGATGACCAATGAAAGCAATTGCGATGCCCATCGAAGCCTATTGCGTTTTTTAACGGAATCAAAAATGCAGAAATGGGACAGATGGATTTCGCAAAAAACAAGAAAGGGTGCTTCCACGAAAGAAGCACCCTTATATTCTCTACTATGCAAGCTATGACAGCTCAACAAAAGATATTACTCGACAACCTGTACGGTAGCACGACGGTTGAATGAGATAGGAGACATATCGTCAACACCACCTTTACCCTTAGTTGTGATGTTAGCTCTCTTGACACCCATCTTAACCAACTCACCGGCAACAGTCTCGGCACGACCCTCAGACAACTTCAGGTTGATCTGCTCATTACCAGTAGCCTTGTCAGCATAACCGCAAACGAGCAAGTTAGAGTTGTTGGCAATAGCATACTTAGCCAAAGCATGTACGTTTACGAGGTCGTACTGTGAAGCTACGTTTGTCTTGTTGATATCGAAGAATACAGATACAGGAGTTGTAACGAATTCCTTAACAGTCTTAGGAGTTACAGTCTCAACTGGCTTCTGGTTAGCCAAGAGATCCTTCAGACGGTTGTTCTCTGCATTAGCATCATTCAACTTAGCATTGAGAGCATCGAGCTCTGACTGATGAAGAGCGTTGATTGCGTCAACATCTGGAGTCTTGTCCCAAGTAGACTTGCCAAGCTTGAAAGTCAAACCGATTTCAGCATAGAGGTTGTTGTCGTGAGAATCCCAACCGCGCTCACCGCCGTTGCAACCACCATCGATATCAGACTCGAAACGGTTCCAGCCTGCCTCAAGATAAACGTTCACCTTCTTAGCTACCTTCCATGTAGACTGAAGACCAACGCAGAGGTCCATTGAATAAAGGTTGTGAGTCATAGTGCGACCGAAGCCACCACCAGCGAAAGGAATCACATTCCATACACGGTTCTCGTTATAGCCCAAAAGCAAGTTGCTGAGGTTGAACATTACCTGCTCGTTAACAACCCAATATCTGTTGAAGCTACCCTTAGTCTCTGTCTCAGGATCCCAAACGCGCTTGCCCCAGATACCCTGAACCTTTGTACGCAAACCGAGGCCAGGAGTAAACCACTTACCTACAGCTACAGAAGCGCCTGCATTAGAACGGAACTTCTTGAAAGGACTTGTTGCAAAATTCTGACCATGTTCCTCACCTGAATACCACGCATTCCAGTCGGCACCTGCCTCGATAAACCAATTGCTCCAGAATGAGTTTGTAGCAACACTATACTGCTGAGTAGGTGTTGCATCCTGAGCGAAACCGCTCATTGAAAGACCAGCAAATGCCAGTACAGCTAAAAACTTTTTCATAACAATTAAATTTTAACTTCCTTATATATAATATATATTTAAATTTACTACTCTTTTACTGTATCACAATCTACTTTATGGAATACAGGGGCAAAGTTAATAATATTTTTTTTAATCTTCCTTTTTTTTTGAAAAAAAATAGCTTTTTCTCTAAAAAAAAACAAAATTTGCTAACTTTTTCGCACTTTTATCCCAAGAGTTGCTCGATTTCCCGCTGTTGCAGAATGCACAACACATTTTTGCCATCGGGCGTGTAATTGACATTGCTACAGCCAAACAAATTATTGACCAAGCCCTCCATCTCGTCGTTGCCAAGAACCTGGCCTACAGGAATTGCCGCAGCACGGGCCATGGACAATGCCAGCGACTTGTTGATCTCGTCTATCGCCGACACCCCACTCTCCTTGGCTGCTTCCACCATGTCGCGAATCAACGATACTGGGTTCAGACCATCAAGTCCGGCAGGTACGGCATTGACAGCATAACTGCCCCTGCCCAAGTCTTCCAACTCAAAGCCGAAAGCCTTTACCTGGGGTAGCAATTTATTCAATATCACATCGTCAGAAGCGGGGAACTGCACCACTTCCGGGAACAGAACCTTCTGAGAATGGTTCTCGTGAGCAGCCAACTGGGCAAGATACTGCTCATAGAGTACACGAACGTGAGCACGATGCTGGTCGATAATCATCAAGCCCGACTTCACCGCCGTCATAATATACTTACCCTTATACTGATAATGGGTAGGCGACTTCTCGGCAATGATGTTTGTCTGGCCGCTCTCCTCCGTCTGTAAAGACTCAAACAAATCGGGCTCCTCGTCTTGCGGAGCATCTGACAATCCCTCATAGAGATCTTCCCAACGCTGGTCAACAGGTGCTGACGTACGAGATCCTGAGCCGCCATGCGCCTTGAAGGGATTATAGTTGGGATCGACACTTATCTTAGGGGCAGTAGCCTTAGGAAACATTTCAGGATTATACACAGGAATGTCGGGCTTGTCCTCTGTATCAAAGTCAATGGTTGGCACATCATTATACATTCCCAGAGACTCCTTGACTGCAGCAGAGAGAATCTGCCAGATGGCCTGTTCGTTCTCAAACTTGATCTCGGTTTTCGTGGGATGTATGTTCACATCAATGTCACCGGGAGCCACTGTGAAGTAAAGGAAATAAGGAACCTGTTCGCCCTGAGGAACCATTCGCTCGAAAGCCGTCATGACTGCCTTGTTGAAATAAGGGTGCTTCATGTAACGGTCGTTGACGAAGAAGAACTGATGGGCACCTTTCTTACGCGCAGACTCCGGTTTTCCCACAAAGCCTGTTATCTTACACATCGTAGTGTCTACATTGACAGGCAGCAGATCCTGATTCAGCCGCTTGCCAAAGACGTCGATGATACGCTGGCGAATGTTGGCGGCACGAAGATTCATCAGCTCGGTTCCATTGCTCTGCAGGGTAAATGTGATTTGCGGATTAACCAAGACGATGCGCTCGAAGGCTGTAAGAATGTTGTTCAACTCGGTAGAGTTTGACTTCAGGAACTTGCGGCGGGCAGGAACATTATAGAATAAGTTGTTAATGCTGAAGCTGCTGCCCTGAGGACAAGAACAAGGCTCCTGTGACTCTATCTTAGAGCCTGAGATGACAAGCTGCGTACCTACCTCCTCTGTGGCAAGACGCGACTTGAGGGTAACCTGAGCCACTGCGGCTATAGAGGCCAAAGCCTCACCACGGAAACCCATGGTATGAAGATCGAAGAGGTCGTCGGCCTGGCGGATCTTGGAGGTGGCATGACGCTCAAACGACAGACGGGCATCGGTTTCCGACATTCCCTTTCCATCATCTATCACCAGTATACTTGTACGCCCGGCATCGACTACAGCCACATCAATACGTGTGGCACCTGCATCAACCGAATTCTCCACCAACTCCTTGATGACAGAGGCAGGACGCTGTATCACCTCTCCTGCAGCTATCTGGTTGGCTACCGAATCGGGTAAAAGCTGAATTATATCACTCATTCGTTTCTTTCTGTTTTAAAGTAAAACCATGAAGGCAAGAAGCAACAGCAACAGTACGACAAGCAGCAAAACATGCTGCCGGCGCACAGGACGACGCCCCGAATGGAAATCGAAGCCTTGACGGCGGGAATATCGGGGTGTGTACCTGAACTGACGTGGTTTGCGGGTAGGAAACAGCATCATATCAGTTTACCTTTTCGTCTTTCTTCTCTTCGACGGCTGCAGTTTTTGACAATACCTGCAGAGGTGCCTCATGGCGCTTGATGTTCTTAAGTTCCATGCCCTTGGCCTTGCCTCGCCAAACAAAGATGTCGTTCTTGTCCTTGGGACGAATATCATCGAACCAGGCAAAATTGGGCAGTTTGTACTTTGTCGGAGGAATCTGCGTCATAGGATACATGACACTCGTGAATTTATTGGTCCATATATGCTCCAGCTGGCGCTGGGGCGACATATACATACGCATCGTGTCTGTCTCCAGGAAGTTGAGTCCCATCAGCGAACTGTCCTTATCATCCACAGGATAATAAATGGTCTGCACATTGCCGATAGACTCTGCCATACGGATCTGTCCTTTGAGGAAATGAGCCTTCATCTCCTTGGAAGTGATCTGGTTGTAGTGAACGCTGTCGGGCAACATCTCTACCGACAAGGCCTGTCCTACGACATGAACCAAACGCAAGGTTGAGTCGCGCATATAGGCATGGATTACCTCGCCCAACAACTGGCGATTGCCATTCCATGCGATAGGGTCTTTATACATCGTCATGCAGGAATCCTGCGAGTTGTAGACCAAGGAGTCGCACACTGCCTGCACATCCTGACGGAAGGCACGCACCTTATGGAATGCATGTATTTTGCGATATACAGAATCTGTACCTATATGATAGGTATAGATCTTCATTGTGTCGGAATGAAGCCACATGGTGTCTTTCTGAGAAAAGTCGATGGCAACGGGATTCTTGGTGGCAAAGCCATAACCTGTCTTTTCGTTGTAACGCAAGTAGTTGCAGGTAAGAGAGTTCTTGTTCTTCTTGTCCACATACACCACATTGCCATAACCGCGACTGTAGCCATTCTTCACATAATACAGGCTGTCGCCCGTGATCGTCTTGTCCTTATCCGACAAGGTGGAGCGACCATACAACTGGGCACTCTTGGTTTTGGTGTCGTAATAACCATCCTTGGTATGGACGACACTGTTGCCGGAAATCACTTTGGAAGGACCTACCATGTGGGCCTCCGACTTGGGCACGTCATAATATAAGGTGTCGGTAGTCACCAAGTCCTTGCCACTACGGAGTTTCACGTTATACACAAACTTAGCCTCGCGTGTCTGGGTATGATACTCGCCCCAGTCGGAAACCAACTTGTCCTTACCGTCGATAAGCGTTCCTCCATCAAAGAAGTTGGCCATTTCATAAAGACGGTCGTAATCCAAACTGTCGGTACGCAACACCTGTCGGCGATGGCGCAGCACCACATTCTTACGGGCACGCATCATCTGCATCTGACCATCATACTCGGCACGCTCACATACCAAGGACAGTGTATCACCCTGACGGAAATGAACATGTCCGAAAGCCTTCACCGAATTGGAGCCTTCATAGAAATAAGCACTGTCGCAGGTGAGATGAGCACCCTGATGCGAGAATGACACCTTACCCTTTACGATCTGCGCATCGGGATGAGGGCCATACATATCATATCGCAACTCATCTGCATGAAGCAAGTAAACTCTGTCGCCATGCGGGCGCTTCCTGGCACGCTTCTTAGGAGCCTGCATGGCCTGGACAAGACATAGTCCAAACAGGCATAGAATCAAGAAAAAGAAGATTCTATGCCCGTCGATATGTCGCTTTATGATGTTTTTTACTGTCATTACTTAACCCAACCTTGATATTCAAATTTGCAATCCTTATATCGGTCGTTCATTCGTACATAAGTACTCTTTATCTTGCTTACCACCCAGTCGTGCAAGGTCTTCTCACGCTCCTTGGCCAGAACTACATCCTGCATCACCTGAAAGTCTTCGGTAATGGTGGCACGATGACCCTCTACCCTGCTCACCAGTTTCACCAGAGCACAGGTGGTCTTGCCACGGCTGTTGATCATCTGGAATGAGCGAGACACCTCACCCACCTTCATTGTATCAACCATACGGGCTATCTCGGTGGGCAATTCCTTCATCTGGAACTTGGATGTACGCACACCAGCCTGAGAGGTATTGGCCATCAAACCACGGTTGTTCTTGGTGTCCTTGTCATCAGACAATACAGACACAGCCGACTCAAAAGTGAACTTTCCACTGCGGATATCGTCGCCGATAGAATCGAGACGCAATATCGCCTTATCGATGGACTCCTGTGGAACAACAGGCTTGCGAAGGATATGGCGAACCTTGATTTTGTCGCCACGCTTGTCTATCAACTGGATGATATGATAGCCGAATTCTGACTCTACAATCTTGGAAATCTTCTTGGGGTCGGTCAGATTGAAAGCCACATTGGCAAAAGCAGGGTCCAACATACCTCTACCGACATAGTCCATCTCGCCACCCATACGGGCAGAGCCGGGATCTTCAGAATACAGACGAGCCAATGTAGAGAAGGTTGTCTCGCCCTTGTTGACACGGTCGGTGTATTCGCGCAACTCGTCCTTGACACGATTGATTTCCTCCATAGGGATCCTTGGTTGCTGGGTAAGTATCTCCACCTCTACCTCTGTTGGCACAAAAGGAATACTGTCGGCAGGAAGATTGTTGAAATAACGACGAACCTGAGCTGGCGAAACCTTTATATCCTTCACCAGTTTCTCCTTCATCTTCTGAATCAACTGACGGTTCTTGAAGTCATCGTGCATCTGCTGACGCATCTGGGTGACACTCTGCTTGCGATACTCCTCTAACTTCTCGCGTGAGCCTATCATATTGATCCAATAATTGATCTGCTCGTCGATACCAGCCATCACCTCAGACTCAGATACCTCGATACTGTCGATGGCTGCCTGATGCAGGAAGAGTTTCTGTACAGCTATCTGCTCGGGGATGCTGCAATCAGGATCGCCTGCATACTTGATGCCTTCGGCCTCACCCTGCAATCGGGTTACCTCGACATCAGACTTCAGGATAGGCTCGTCGCCTACTACCCAGATCACCTCATCCACAACACTACCCTCGTTCAGGACTGGCTCGTCCTTCACCTGGTTAGTATCGCCTGAAACCGAATCGCCCATGACATACGCCTTAGCAAGGCGAGAAGCCCTGTTGGTATTTGCGCTCATGCCCATGATAAACATCAGAGCAACAAAAGCCAAAGCGATCTTATTCTCTATTTTCATGTATCTTTGTTTTTCGTTTGATTAATGCTTGTTGACTGTCGCCAATACATCCTTGTTGACTACTACTGGATATTTCTTTCTCAGGGCTGCCACCCATTCTTTCTCCAACATATCCTGATAGTCGGCTATCACCTGTGACTTGACATCGGTATAATCCTCAGGAGCTTTCTTCAGCACTTTGCCGAAGGTGGCATCAATGGGGTAATCCTTCAAAGCCTTGACAGTGGTATCTTTCTTGAAGACCATCTTGTCGACGACAGCATTGTCGCCTTTCTTGAAAATACCCTTCTCCACACGGATACGAATCACAGAATCCTTGTTGAATGTATTGCGCAGAATATCTGCCCACTCAGAGAAAGCCTTTCCCTTGATGCTCTTCTTGACAGCCTCAACGTCTGCCGCATCCTTTACATGATAAGCTATTCCCTTGAATCGGGGCTCATTCCATTTGAATCGTTTTTTGTTCTTGGCAAAGTAGGCTGCCTGACCCTTCTCGTCCTTGGAAGCCTTGTCCCATACCAGACGATTGCTGATTTCATAGAGCAGCAAGCCGTCATGATACTCGCGAATCAGGTTCTTCAAATCACTGTCCTTGGCAGACAGTTCTTCTGCCTTCTTGTCGAGAATGTTCTCGGCTGTTGTACCGGCGGGCATACTCTTGGCAAGAGAGTCCAACTTGTCGTTGATAATTTTTTCCCTTATCCCTCTTGCGTCAATAAAACGGATGATATCCGTCCTAAGCGAGTCATAGGGGAAGAAATTCTGTGTTCCCTCCTTTTTAATAATATGGTAACCAAACTCTGAAAGAACAGGCTTGCTGATCTCACCCACTTTGAGCGAATAAGCTGCATCCTCAAAAGTCTTCACAGTCTGACCTTTACTGATCCAGGGCAGTTCGCCACCCTTGACAGCCGTACTCTTGTCGTCAGAGAATTTCTTTGCCAACTCAGCAAAGTTGCCTCCCTTCTTCAAAACCGTATAAATAGAGTCAGCACGGCTCTTCAACTTGGCATTCTCGGCAGGAGTCGCTTTCTGACCAAGCATCAGCAGAATATGAGAAACCTTTACCATTCCTCCATTTCCATCTATACGCTGACGTGTGTCCTCATAGATACGATGCGCTTCGTTCTCGACATCCTGTTCGGTAATCATAGATGGACGAATCTGCTGGTCACGATAAGTGGCGAACTCTTTCTTGAAAGAGCTCAAGGTGTCGAGGCGGGCATCCAGGGCTGCCTGTACCTTCAACTTATAGTTGACAAACAAATCCACATACTCGCCGACAGTCTTCTTGTCGATGACTCCTTCTGAATTGTTCTTATTGTAAGAATACTCGAATTCTGAACGGGTGACAGGTGCTCCATTAATGGTCATAATCACAGGATCAACCTGAGCAAAAGCTATGCTCCCCGAAAGGAGCATAGCTGCTAAAAGCGCATTTATTTTCATTTCTTTCAATTCATTATTATTCAGGACGGCTGTAGTTTGGAGCCTCACTGGTAATGGTAATGTCGTGTGGATGACTCTCCAGAACACCGGCATTGGTAATGCGGGTAAACTTAGCATTGTGCAAGTTCTGAATTGTCGCAGCGCCACAATAGCCCATACCAGAACGCAAACCACCAATCAACTGATAGATAACCTCCTGTACAGTTCCCTTGTAAGGTACACGACCAGCGATACCTTCCGGTACGAGTTTCTTCACATCCTTGGTGTCGCTCTGGAAGTAACGGTCCTTAGAACCGTTTTTCTGCTCCATAGCCTCCAAAGAACCCATACCACGATAGCTCTTGAACTTACGGCCATTGAAGATGATAGTATCACCAGGGCTCTCCTCAGTACCGGCAACCAGCGAACCAATCATGACGCAACTGCCACCGGCAGCCAAAGCCTTAACGATATCGCCAGAATAGCGCAAACCACCATCGGCAATCAATGGAACGCCAGTACCCTTCAAGGCTGAGTAAACATCATAGACAGCGCTCAACTGTGGAACACCCACACCGGCAACCACACGAGTTGTGCAGATAGAACCAGGACCGATGCCTACCTTTACGCCATCAGCGCCATTGTCTACCAAGTATTTAGCAGCCTCACCTGTTGCCACATTACCGACAACAACATCTACCTGAGGGAAGGCTGCCTTTACTGCATGCAACTTCTCAATAACGCCCTTAGAATGTCCGTGAGCAGTATCAATAACGATAGCATCGGCACCAGCCTCAACCAAAGCCTTGGCTCTGTCGAGAGTATCGACAGTAACACCAACTCCAGCCGCAACACGCAGACGACCTTTCTCGTCCTTGCATGCCATTGGCTTGTCCTTAGCCTTTGTGATATCCTTATAAGTAATCAAACCTACAAGATGGTTTGCATTATCCACAACAGGAAGTTTCTCGATCTTGTTCTCCTGAAGAATCTGAGCAGCTGCTGCCAAGTCGGTCTGCTGATGGGTAGTAACAAGATTCTCAGAAGTCATCACCTCATCTATCTTCTTGTCGAGATGACGCTCGAAACGCAAGTCACGATTTGTTACAATACCAACCAGATGGTTTTCGTCATCAACAACAGGAATACCACCAATATGATAGTCATGCATCATATCAAGAGCATCCTGCACTGTGCTTCCGCGACGAATAGTGACTGGATCGTAAATCATTCCATTCTCGGCACGCTTTACAATGGCCACCTGGCGTGCTTGCTCCTCAATAGACATGTTCTTGTGGATAACACCGATACCTCCCTCACGAGCTATGGCTATG
>ULZB01018897.1_pt1 | contig 10251 bp, 7 predicted proteins | sample 1962691 | NCBI WGS metagenome assembly ULZB01 (sample SAMEA4835878, study PRJEB28245) | human gut metagenome | biome: gut microbiome; material: fecal sample | place: Denmark | collected 2008 | reverse complement strand
CAAAGTACAGGAATGTGTATTATTTTAGTAGCAGTTTTGTATAAATGTTTAGAAATAAAAAGTAAAAAAGATTTAATAGAATTTATAAAAATAGTATTTACAAGAGTAATAGGATTATTAATTCCAATAGTTATTATTTTAATATATTTAATAATTAATGGAGCAATTTACGATTTTATAAGTTATTGCATATTAGGAATAAAAACTTTTTCGAATTATATACCATATATAAATTTAATAAAAAATTCAGGATTTTTTATTAAAATTTTAGCTGTTTTAATTCCAATAATAGTTATATTAAATTTGGGGTTATATGTAAAAAAGAAGAATAAAATATTATTTATTTTGTCAGTTTATACAATAGCAAGTATGATAGTTATATATCCAATTGCAGATAATGTTCATTTTCTAATTGGAATTTTTCCAGGATTTATTAGCTTAGCATATTTTGCAAATATATGTATAAATAAAATATTAAGTAATGAAAATATAAAAGAATTTTTGGGAGATTTTTTTAAAATAGCAATATTATTAATTAGTACAGTTTGTCTAATATACTCAATAAATATATATGTAAAATCAAATAAAAATTATGAACTTAAACATTTTAAATTTACTATTATGAATGAAAATTATATTAAATCAATAAAGAATATTGGAGAGTATATAAATTCATCACAGAAAAAAGTATATATTTTAGATGCAACTGCATCAGTTTATATGATTCCAATAGACAGATACAATAAAGATTATGATATGTTCTTAAAAGGAAATCTTGGAAAAGATGGAGAAGAAGGACAAATAGAAAAACTAAAAAATGAAGAAAATGCTATAATCTTAATAATGAATAGTAAATATAAAAGAAATTGGCAAAATCCCGAAAAGGTGAGAAGCTATATTATAAATAATAAAGAAAAAACAGGAGAGATTGGTAACTTTGAAATTTATGAATAAATTAAAACAAAATAAATCTTTAATTTTAATAATATTATTAATTTTATTTGGAGCTATTATAAGGGTTTTATTAATTGATAAAGTTCCAAATGCTCTAAATGTAGATGAAGTGTCAGCTGGATATGAAGCATATTCAGTATTAAATTATGGTGTTGATAGGAATGGTAATTTTTTACCTGTACATTTTGTGGCATGGGGAAGCGGTCAAAATGTATTATATTCATATATCATGATGCCATTTATTTTGATATTTGGGTTAAATGTATTTTCTATTAGACTACCAATGGCTTTAATAGGTATTTTGGCGTTATTTTTATTTTATAAATTAATAAAAAATGTAGAAAATAAAAAAGTAGCCATTATTGGTCTTGCTTTTTTAGTAATTTGCCCATGGCACATAATGAAAAGTAGATGGGGATTAGAATCAAATATACTTCCAGAATTAATTTTACTTAGTTCATTTATACTAATTAAATATATTAAAACTAAAAATGCTAAACTATTATATTTATTTGCTGGAGTACTTGGTATTTCTACATATGCATATGGGACATCATATTTTTTTGTACCAGTATTTTTAGGAATAACTTTGATTTATTTATTATATAAGAAAAATATAAAAATAAGTCAAGCTATAAAAACTTTACTAATAACAGGAATAATAGCATCACCATTAATAATTTTTACTATTATAAATACATTTGATTTACCACAAATAAATTTAGGATTTACTACTATTCCAAGGCTTACAGCTAATCGTTATCAAGAGGTATCATCTGTATTTTCAGGTAGCTTTTTGAAAAATAGTTTAAATAATTTTATAGAATCAATTAAAATAGTAATGTTTCAAAATGACAAATTAGAATGGAATGCTTTGAAATGGTATGGAATATGCTACATTTTTTCAGTTCCATTCATGATTCTTGGAATATTTATAAACTTTAGAAAAAACGAAGAGAACATAAGTAAAAATATAATAAATATTTGGTTTATTTCTTCTTTATTATTGATGTTTGTTTGTGAGCCAAATATTAATAGAATAAATGTAATAATGTTTCCTATAATTTATTATGTAGTAATAGGAATAAGTGCTACCATAGAAAAGTCTAGAAAAGTAATGCCAATAATTTTAATATTAATATATATATATAGTTTTACCAGTTTTGGTTTATATTATTTTAATAAAAATTTTGATGAAATGTTTGTATTTGAAGGAGGATTACAGGAAGTAATAGAGTATGTAGATAGTAAGGATAAAAAAATATATATAACAAATAAAATAAAAGAACCATATATATATGTACTTTTTTATACGAAAAGCAATCCAATAGAATTTAAAGAAACTGTTACATATTTTACAAAAGGTAGTAATTTTGAGGTTGTGAAGAGTTTTGGAAAATATAATTTTTATATTCCAGTTGATATGGTGAATGATGGGATTTATGTTATAAGAAAAGATGATATAGAGAAGATTAATTTATATGGATTTGAAGTTAAGGACTTTGGAAAATATGTTGTTTTGGAATAATAGCCTATTATTGTCTGTATTTTTTAGTATGTGCCAGAGGTCCGGTTTAAGAAGTCTGATATATATATTAAAAAATTCCGTTCTCTAAGGCGTTTTAGTTTGGCACAGATTCAAATGATAGAGACACACTATAAACAGATACAATAATAGCGGCTCAGGGTCGAAGCTCCATTTTTTAATATATATATCAGACTTCTTAAACCTACTTTGAGGCTAAATTATATATTTTAAAGAATACATGTGTGAAAATAAAGGATTAAATAAAAGATTTTTGTGTAATTGTGAAACTGTTTTGAAAATTAAATGTTGATATATCAACGAAAATCAGATATGATATTAAAAATAATGCATTTTAACATATATATTATGAAAATTAATATTACTAAAATCGGAGGAAAAGACAAAAATATGTAAAAAATGTTATAGCAATATTAAGGAATAAGCGTTTCGTAAATAACTAAAAAAATATTTACAAGGAGGAAAGTAATTTTGAGTAGATTAATAGCAATAGATGGAAATAGTATTTTAAATAGAGCATTTTATGGAATAATGGGAAGTAAAATGCTAATGACTAAAGACGGAAAATATACAAATGCAGTATATGGTTTTTTGGCAATAATGTTTAAAGTATTAGAAGATTTAAAACCAGAATATATAGCAGTTGCATTTGACCTTAAAGCTCCAACTGCTAGACATAAATTATATGATGGATATAAGGCAACAAGAAAAGGAATGCCAAATGAGCTTGCAGAGCAAATGCCAATAATAAAAGAAATTCTGAAAGCAATGAATATAACAATAATAGAAAAAGAAGGTTATGAGGCAGATGATGTGCTTCGGTACACTTGCAAGACTTGGTGAAAAAGAGGGCTTAGATGTTACTATACTTTCTGGAGATAGAGATACTTTTCAACTTGCAACAGATAAAGTAACTATTAGAATTCCTAGAACTAAAATGGGGAAAACAGAGGTAGATAACTTTGATAAAAATAAAGTTTTAGAGATTTATGGAATAGAGCCCAAAGAATTAATAGAAGTAAAAGGTCTTATGGGAGATACTTCAGACAATATACCAGGAGTTCCAGGTGTTGGTGAAAAAACTGCTTTGAATTTAGTAAAAGAATATAAAACAATTGAGAATTTATACGAAAAAATTGAAGCAGGAGAAGATAACGTAAAAGGAAAATTAAGAGAAAAATTAGTAGAAAACAAAGATTTAGCGTTTCTTTCAAAGCAACTTGGAACAATTAATATAGAAGTTCCAATTGAAAACTCAATAGATTCTTTAAAAACTGAAGAATGGGATAATATAAAGGTATATGAAATTTTTAGAGAATTAAATTTTAAACGTTATATAGATAGATTTAATTTAGAAGGAAGTAGTAAAAAAGAAGAAAAGAATATAGAAGATTTATTTAAAATAGAAGAATTACAGATAGATGATACAAATAAAATACATGAATTAATAGAAAATATAAAAAAAGAAAAAAAGCTAATATATTTTTTAGAAAAAGAAAATTCATCTGAACTTAAGAATATTATAAAAAAGAAAATAACATCGATTACTATATATATACAAAAAAATAAAACATCGTATTATATAAAAATAAATGATATAAATGAATTTACTTCTAAATTTAAAGATGTTTTTGAAAATAAAGATATAGAATTATATGGTTATAAATTAAATGAAGATTATGTAATGTTAAAAGAATTAGGAATAAATGTAGGAAATTTAACATTTGATGCTGAAATTGCAGCATATGTATTAAATCCTAGTACAAAATATAATTTAGAAGAAATAATAGAACAATATCTAGAGATAAATGTAGATGATTTTATAGAAAATAATAAAGAAGATGAAAACAGTAGTCAAATTAATTTATTTGATAATTTAGATTCCAACAAAGAAAATAATAAAAAAGATTTATATAAAAAAAGGTATTCAATATATGTATATGGAATTCAAAAATTGCAAGAAATAATGAGCAAAAAACTTGAAGAAATTAATAGTTTAGATTTATTTACTAATATAGAAATGCCACTAGTGAAAGTGCTTGGAGAAATGCAATTTAATGGAATGTATGTAGATAAAGAAGAACTAATTAAGTTTGGAGATAGCTTAAAAGAGGGCTTAAAAGAATTAACAAATGAAATATATGATTTATGTGGCGAAGAATTTAATATAAATTCTACACAACAATTAGGTGTTATACTTTTCGAAAAATTAGGACTGCCTGTATATAAGAAAACAAAAAAAGGTTATTCAACAGATGTAGAAATATTAGAAAAGTTAAAAGATAAACATCCTGTTATAGAAAAAATATTAGAATATAGAAGTTTAATGAAGCTTAATTCTACTTATGTAGAAGGATTACTTCCATATATTAACGAAAATACAAAAAGAATACATTCATATTTTCATCAAACTGTTACTCAAACAGGAAGAATTAGTAGTACAGAACCAAATTTGCAAAATATACCAACTAGAATCGAATTTGGAAAAAGACTAAGAAAAGTATTTAAACCAGAAAAAGGATATGTGTTTATTGATGCTGATTATTCTCAAATAGAATTAAGGGTTTTAGCACATATATCACAAGATGAGCATATGTTAGAAGCATTTAAAAATGATGAAGATATACATGTTCAGGCAGCATCTAAAGTACTTGGAATACCAAAAGAAGAGGTAACAAAAGAGCAAAGAAGTTCCGCAAAAGCTGTTAATTTTGGTATAGTATATGGAATAAGCGATTTCGGATTAGCAGAACAGATAGGAGTTTCTAAAAAGAAAGCAAACGAGTATATAAAACAATATTTAGAAAAATATAGTGGAATAAAGAAATTTATGGATGATATTGTAGAACTTGCAAAAAATCAAGGATATGTAGAGACAAGTTTCCATAGACGCAGATATATTCCGGAATTAAGTTCAAATAATTATATGGTTCGTCAGTTTGGAGCTAGAGCTGCTATGAATACACCAATTCAAGGTACAGCAGCAGATATAATGAAAATAGCAATGATAGATGTATATAACAAATTAAAAGAAGAAAATTTAGATGCTAAAATAATATTGCAAGTACATGATGAATTAATGATAGAATGCATAGAAAATGACAAAGAAAAAGTGAAAAGTATATTGAAAAATTGTATGGAAAATGCTATAACATTATTAATACCATTAAAAGTAGAGACTTCTGAAGCAAAAACATGGTATGAATGTAAATAAAACAAATGAAAATAAGGAGAGATAATATTGCCTAAACAATTAAGAAAAATTTTTGTGGGATTAGTTCTATTAATTGTAGTAGCAGTTATTTTAATAAAAGTAGTAAATATACAAGATATAATAATGAAGAAAATATATCCTAAAGAGTATTCTAAATATGTATACACATATGCAGAAGAAAATGATTTAGATCCATTATTGATTTTTGCAGTTATAAAAGCAGAAAGCAATTTTGATTCTGAGGTTGTTTCACATAGTAATGCAATGGGATTAATGCAGATTCTAGAAAGAACAGCAAGAGAAGTAGTTGTAAATGAAATAGAAGAAGAATTTTCAAAAGATATGTTATTTAATCCAGAAGAGAATATAAAAATAGGAACTAAATATTTTTCTCGGATTATTAGAAAAATATAATAATTATCCAGTAGCACTTGCTGCATATAATGCAGGTATTGGAAATGTAGATGAATGGATACAAAAAGGAATAATAAAAAAAGATGGGTCAGATATAGAAAACATACCATATAAAGAAACTAATAATTATGTAAGAAAAATAATTAGAGATTATAAAATCTACCAGGAGCTATATAAGGAATGAAAAAGGACAAAGATGGACAAATGGGACTGTTCTCTTGTCCAAAAATTAAAGAGTTAAGATTGAAAAAAATGATTATTTAGACAAAATTTGGACAAGAGAACAGTCTCTCTTTGTCTAAAAAGGAGGAAATGTATATGTCAATTCTAGTAACAGGAGGAGCAGGTTATATAGGAAGCCATACAGTATATAAACTTATAGAACAAGGAAATGATGTAGTAGTTATTGATAGTTTACAAACTGGATATAAAAAAGCTATACATCCACAAGCTCGTTTTTATCAAGGAGATATTAGAGATGAGAAATTTTTAAATGAAGTATTTTCTAAAGAGAAAATAGAAGCAGTAATTCATTTTGCAGCTAATTCTTTAGTTGGAGAAAGTATGACTAATCCATTAAAATATTATGATAATAATGTTTATGGAACTAAGGTGTTATTACAAGCAATGATAGATAATGGAATAAAAAATATAGTTTTTTCATCTACAGCAGCAACATATGGAGAACCAGAGAAGCTTCCTATATTAGAAAGTGATAAAACAGAGCCAACAAACACATATGGAGAGACTAAATTAGCTATGGAAAAAATGTTCAAATGGACAAGCAAAGCACATGATTTAAGATATGTTTCATTACGTTATTTCAATGCTTGTGGCGCTCATGAAAGTGGAAAAATAGGAGAGGCACATATTCCGGAAACTCATTTAATTCCATTAATCCTGCAAGTTCCAAATAAAAAAAGAGAACATATAAATATTTTTGGAAATGATTATAATACTAAAGACGGTACATGTGTAAGAGATTATATTCATGTAGTTGATTTAGCCCAAGCGCATATATTAGCTGTAAAATATTTATTAGATGGTAATAAAAGTGATATCTTTAATTTAGGAAATGGAATAGGATTTACAGTAAATGAAGTAATAGAAGTTGCAAGAAAAGTAACAGGACATGAAATACCAGCTGTCATCTCAGAAAGAAGAGCAGGAGATCCAGCACAGTTAGTAGCTTCTAGCGAAAAAGCAAAGACAGTTTTAGGCTGGAATCCAACTCACAATACTTTAGAAGAAATTATTTCAAGTGCTTGGAACTGGCATAAAAATCATCCAAATGGATATATGGATTAATAATTGGTAAATGCTCATATATCTTAGTTTACGCTACTGTGTTGTATGACTAATTTAAGTACAGGGGGATTACATATCTATTTGATTGTAATCCTCTCTAGTCTTCTTATAATATATAATAAAATTAAATATTATAATTTTGAAACAAAGAATAACATAAAATAATTAGCAGTCAACACTTGACTTTGCTAATTATTTTTTATATACTACAAAAAGTGGCCAATCATTCTTATGTAGTAAATATATATTCTTATCTATAAGAATAATATATAACATTTATAAAGCAAGATTTATCTAAAAAAAGAAACTTTGACCTAAAATAAGTGAAACATGAGGAGGAATAAAAAGTATGAGTAAAAAAGAATTTAAAGCAGAATCAAAAAGATTAATGGATTTAATGATTAATTCAATTTATACTAATAAGGAGATTTTTTTAAGAGAACTTATATCTAATGCAAGTGACGCAATAGATAAATTACATTATCGTTCACTAACAGATAAGAACTTAAATGTTAATGTAGATGAATTACAAATACAAATTGAATTAGATAAGGAAGAAAGAACTTTAACTATCAAAGATAATGGTTGTGGAATGACTAAAGATGAATTAGAAGAAAATTTAGGAACTATTGCAAAAAGTGGTTCATTAAAGTTTAAAGAAGAAAATGAGAAAAAAGAAGATATAGATATAATAGGACAATTTGGAGTAGGATTTTATTCTTGTTTTATGGTAAGTAGCAATGTAAAAGTAATAAGTAAATCTGTAGATTCAGAAGAAGCTTATATTTGGGAATCTGAAGGAATAGATGGATATTCGGTAGAGCCTTGTGAAAAAGAGACAAGAGGAACTAGTATCATCTTAAAATTAAAAGAAGATACAGAAGACGAAAAATATAGTAGATTTTTAGAAGAATATCAGGTTCAAGAACTAATAAAAAAATATTCTGACTATATACGTTATCCAATAAAAATGGAAATGGAACATCAAAGAAAAAAAGAAGGTACAGAAAATGAATTTGAGAAAGTTGTGGAAATAGAAACAATAAATAGTCAGGTTCCATTATGGAAGAGACCAAAAAAAGATATAAAACAAGAAGAATACAATTCTTTTTATGTAGATAAATTTCATGACTATGAAAATCCTTTAAAAGTAATTCATACAAAGGTTGAAGGACAATACTCATATAATGCACTTTTATATATTCCTTCACATGTTCCATTTGATTATTATACAAGTGAATATGAAAAAGGATTAGCATTATATTCTAATGGTGTACTAATAATGGAAAAATGTGAAGAGCTATTGCCAGATTATTTTGGTTTTGTAAAAGGATTAGTAGATAGTGAAGATTTATCTTTAAATATTTCAAGAGAAATTTTGCAACAAGATAGACAATTAAAAACTATAGCAAAAAATATAGAATCAAAAATAAAATCAGAATTACAATCAATGTTAGAAAAGAATCGTGAAGAATATGAAAAGTTCTTTAATATATTTGGTGTTCAATTAAAATTTGGAACATATAATAATTATGGAATGAATAAAGAACTTTTACAAGATTTATTGTTATTCCATTGTTCAGAAGAAGGTAAATATATTACATTAAAAGAGTATGTAAAAGATTTAAAAGAAGGACAAGATTGTATTTATTATGCTTGTGGTGAAACAATAGATAAAATAGAAATGTTACCACAAGTAGAAAAAGTAAAAGATAAAGGATACAAAATTTTATATTTAACAGATAATGTAGATGAATTTGTATTGCAAGTAGTAATGGAATACGAAGGTAAGAAATTTGTTAATGTTTGCGCAAACAATGTAGATTTGGATACAGAAGAAGAGAAGGAAGCATTAAAAAAGGTAAACGAAGAAAATAAAGAAATGTTTAATGTAATGAAAGAAACTCTAAATGATTCTGTACAAGGTATAAGATTTACTCATAGATTAAAAAATCATCCAGTTTGTTTATCAAGTGAAGGAGCAATTTCCATAGAGATGGAAAAAGTTATGAAAGAAATGCCAACAGGTCAAGGAATTAAGGCTCAAACTGTTTTAGAAATTAATGAAAAACATGAAATTGCAAATAAAATAAAAGAATTATATAAAAATGATAAAGAAGAGTTAAAAAAATATACTAAAATATTATATGCAGGAGCTAGATTAATAGAAGGATTAACAGTAGATAATCCTACAGAAATTAGTAATTTAATTTGTGATATTTTATCAAAATAAGATTGTATTTATCTTGTAACTAGTGATAGAGGTATAAAATTTATTTTATACCTCTATTATGCAAACATTGATATTAAATTAATAATTAATTAATATCTAAAAAAGTGACATTAATGACTATTTTTTGAAAAAGTAAACATAGATTATTGATTTTTAACTGCTTAATCATTATAATTAATTATAATTTCTCAAGCAGTTATAGTAAGACGAATTCCGTATTATAATTTGCTAAGCTAGGTGAATTTAGAAAGGAAAAGGTGTAGAAAATGAAGAAAGTCTTTTTTGCAGTAACAACAGTAATTACTGCAATCTTCATGGCTTCCCTCTATACGTTATTCATATTTGCATCAGAATTTGATGACGAACATGGAATGGGAGATTAACACTCTTGCCACTGTAGATGTATCTGCAGTGGGCTTTTTTATTGTCTTAAAATAAATAATCGTAAAAAAAATATATTTAATACATACATATAAATACAGTAATGCTAAAATAAGCTAAGAGTAAGCATTTGACTTTTTATTACCTTTATAATAATATTATTATTGTAGTATAAAATGATTTATACATTTTAAATTTAAA
>ULZB01026353.1_pt1 | contig 10438 bp, 5 predicted proteins | sample 1962691 | NCBI WGS metagenome assembly ULZB01 (sample SAMEA4835878, study PRJEB28245) | human gut metagenome | biome: gut microbiome; material: fecal sample | place: Denmark | collected 2008 | reverse complement strand
TAACTCTTTTGCATTCTCTTTCTGATGGTCCTTGATGATACTAACCGATAAAGCTCCACAGATAAGCAAAATACCAGCCACAATCATCATATCGCTCTGATGAGAACCTACCAGACTCAAGACGCCACCACCACAGATGGCTGCTACAATCTGAGGAATACAGATAGTTCCATTGAACAAGCCCAGATAAGCACCCATGTGACCATAGCCCTGCAAGGCATTGGTAACGAAGGTGAAAGGCATTGCCAACATGGCTGCCCAACCGGCACCAATCATCAGGAATGAGATAAACTGCAAGTACTGGTCGTGAAGGAATGGAATGAGAGCAAAGCCCACACCACCGATAATCAAGCTGACGGCGTATGCCATCTTGGTATTCTTGAACTGAGGAAGAACCACAGCCCAAAGCACACTACCTACTGCCTGAACAGCGAAGAGAATGCCTACCCAGTTACCAGCCTCCTGGAACTCAGCCGATTTTGGATCGGTAGTATTCCAAACTGTCTCGGCGATGGCACCGGTAGAATAGTTCCAGAGATAAAGGAAGCCTGCCCAGCAGAAGAACTGAACCAGTCCCACCTTCCAGAAAGTAGATGGAGCATTGCACAGCAAAGTAATCCAGTTAGCCTTGTCTTCAGGAGCCTCAGCATTAGAATTCTTCACTCTTCCCTCTTCACTCTTCACTTCATTATATTCCGCATACTGCTGAGGATTCCACTCTTTCACCTTCATCGTTGTATAGATGACGCAGAGAATGAGGATGGCAGCACCCACATAGAACGACCAGATAACAGAATCCGGCACTACGCCCTGTTCAGCTACATTCTTGATTCCCAGGAAGGTAAAGAGGAATGGGAAGATATATCCGGCTACAGAGCCGGCATTGCAGAGGAAACTCTGGATAGAGTAAGCCTTTGCCTTCTGCTTCTCGTTCACCATGTCGCCCACCAGCATCTTGAATGGCTGCATCGCCATATTGATGCTCGTATCCAGGAACATCAGGGCAATCAGTCCGAAGAGCATCGCTCCACTCACGGTCAAGCCCAGCGAACCGGCATTCGGCAGCAGGCACATCACGAGGACGGCAATCGTGGCTCCCACGAAGAGATAAGGAATGCGGCGACCGAATCGGCACCAGGTCTTATCGCTCAGTGTTCCTACGATAGGCTGTACCAGGATTCCCATCAATGGAGGGAGAATCCAGAAATAACTCAAGTTGTGTGGGTCAGCACCCAACGTTGCAAAGATTCGGGAGATATTGGCGCTCTGAAGGGCGTAGGCAATCTGTACCCCGAAGAATCCGAAGCTCAAATTCCAGAGCTTCCAGAAACTTAAATCAGGTTTTTGTGTCATATTGTTATACTTTGAATTTTGAACATTGAATTTTGAACTTTATGATTACTCTTACTTTGATTCTGAACATTGAAATTCACAAAGGACATTAGGTTATTAGAGCTGTTTATAAAGTTCAATGTTCAAAGCTCAAAGTTCAAAGTTATCTGGTAGTTCCTCTTACCACGAGTCGGGTTCTCACAACCCTTTTTTCCACATCATCTTTCGAGATGGAGCCTTCCACCTGACCGATAAGGATATTTGCCGCTTCCTCTCCTACAGCCACACCTCTCTGTTCCACAGTGGTAAGCATCGGATCACTCGCCTTGGCACGGTCACCATTGGTAAAACCACAGATGCTGATATCATCCGGCACACAGAATCCCATACGCTTAGCGGTATAGAGGATGCCGATTGCCGTATCATCGTTGATGGCAAAGAAAGCATCAGGAACATCATCCTGCTCCAGGATTTCCGGTGTGATAGCCTCAGCCTGCGCACGGTTGTCGCAAACCTTCACCCAACTTGGATTTTCCGTCAATCCATGCTTCACGAGGGCATCATGATAACCATTATACCGGTTCTTGGAAATCTCCATATTCATCGGCGAACCATAGAAGGCAATCTTCTTACAGCCCGTATCAATGAGATGAGTCACTGCGGTGAAGGCGCCCATGTAGTCGTCCACCACCACTCTGGAGCAGTTGACGCCCGTACATATTCTATCATAGAAGACCAGCGGCACGCCATTGTTCATCAACTTCTCGAAGTGAGCATACTGCTTGGTGTCCTTTGCCTGCGAAACGATGATGCCGCACACCTTATTCTTATAGAAGTCATCGCAGATGGCAACCTCTCGGTCATATCTTTCCCTGCTCTGTGCCACCATCACACGATAGCCTCTGGCTCTCGCTTCCTCCTCTATACCCGAAAGAACGGACATAAAATAATAATGTACCAACTCCGGAATGATAACTCCTATCACCTTCATCGGCTGCACCTTGCTATGTCGCAAAGCCTCTCCGATGACGTTGGGATAGAAATTATGTTCCCGCGCATACGCCTGTATACGCTCCTTCTGGGCAGCACTGATTCTAGGGCTGTCCTTCAAAGCTCTGCTCACCGTGGCGATACTTACCCCCAGGTCGCGAGCTATATCTTTCATTGTAATAATATTATTTTCGTTCATGATATCTTTCCTCACGCTGCAAAATTAGACAAATATCCGTTAAGTTGCATCATTTCCATTGATTTAAATCAAGCAAAAGGAATGCAAACGATTGCGCATAAGAAATAACGGAATTAACTAAAAAATAGTACATCGTATTGAAAAAGACCTTAATTTTGCACCCAGAAAGAATAAGCAACGCAACACCTCGACCTATTTTAACAAAACAAGGCCAGAGACTAAAAACGTGATATTCGTTAAGAATAAAGTAATAAATATAAACATAAACTTAAAAATCAGACAAAATGATGAAGCAGGTAAAATTTAAATTGCCTCTCAGAGCATTGACCCTCGCAGGTGGTCTGCTTCTGACAGCAAGTTCCTTTGCGCAGACTAATGCGATTAAGGGACACGTGAAGGATGCTTCCGGTGAGCCAATCATGGGTGCTACCATTACAGTGAACGGTAAGGCAGTAGGTATTACCGACATGGATGGTAACTTCTCTGTTGACGCAGCTCCAGGTTCTAATCTTACTTTCACCTATCTGGGATTGACTCCACAGACAGTGAAGGCTGCCAACAACATGAACATCACCTTGCAGGATGACTCGCAGTCTTTGAACGAAGTCGTAGTCATCGGTTATGGTGTAGCAAAAAAGAACGACTTGACAGGTTCTGTTACTGCGATCAAGCCTGATGAGAAAAACCATGGTATCATTACTTCTGCACAGGATATGATCCAGGGTAAGATTGCCGGTGTAAATGTCAACTCATCAACGGGTGCTCCTGGTGATGGTGCACAGATTCGTATCCGTGGTGGTGCTTCTCTTACTGCGAGCAACAACCCATTGATTGTTATCGATGGTATGCCTATGGATAACAATAATACAAAGGGTGTTAACAACCCTCTTTCTCTTGTCAATCCTAACGATATCGAGAGCTTCACCGTATTGAAGGATGCTTCAGCTACAGCCATCTATGGTTCCCGTGGTTCAAATGGTGTCATCATCATTACAACCAAGAAGGGTCGTAGCGGTCAGAAGCCACAGGTTTCTTACAATGGTACACTTTCAGTAAGTACTGTTGCCAAGAAGATGGATGTGATGAATGGTTCCGAATACACAGACTTCATCAAGAACTATTATGGTGAAGATTCTTCTGCCTACAAAGGTTTAGGCTGGAAGAAGTTCAATGAAGATGGAACTCCAGATTATTCTGCCGGCACATACGATACCGACTGGCAGGACGAGATTTACCGTGCAGCTGTCAGCCATGAGCATAATGTCAGCTTGACAGGTGGAATCAGTAAGAATTCTTGGTCTATGCCTTATCGTGTCAGCGTTGGTTACACTGGCCAGGAAGGTATCCTGAAGGGTTCTGACTATAAGCGAGTTACTGCCGGTTTCAACATCAATCCATCATTGTTCGACAAGCACCTTAACATTAATGTCAACGGTAAGTATTCTTACTCAAAAACAAATCCAGGTGGACAGGATGCAGTAGGTGCAGCTATCAACATGGATCCTACCCGCCCAGTAAAGAGCAGTGACGAAACATTCAAGAACTGGGGTGGCTATTGGCAGTGGGCATTACCTACTACTTCATACGACCCTACATTCCCATATAACCGCAACGACGATGCTCCAACAAACCCTGTAGAAAAAGTTGAAAACTACGATTTCTACAAGAGTGCGCATATCCTCTTGGGTAATGTAGAGGCAGACTATAAGATACATGGTTTCGAAGACCTTCATCTTCACGCCAACATAGCTGGAGAATATAGCACTGGTGGAGAGTACAACACCAACAATCCACAATCTACATACGGATTCTACTATGGTGGCAACAGCGAAAATAAGGAGAAGAAGTATAACGTTGTAGCTACTGCCTATGCTCAGTACACCAAGGACTTCAACAAGGCTAACCACTTCGACATCATGGCTGGTTATGAGTATAGCCACATGAAATATTGGGGAGACCAGTGGAGCAAGTCTATGTATCCTTCTACCAACGAAGGTAAGAACGACAAGGGCGAACCTCTTGCAGGAACTGTGAAGTCTTACGATACAAGCAACTGGAAGGGACAGACTTACCTCGTGAGCTGGTATGGACGTGCCAACTATTCTCTGTTGGATCGTTACCTCCTTACATTCACTGCCCGTTATGATGGTTCAAGCCGCTTTGCAGACGGACACCGTTGGGGTTTCTTCCCATCAGCAGCCTTCGCATGGCGTATCAAAGACGAAAAATTCCTGAAAGATGTTGATGCTATCAGCGACTTGAAACTCCGACTTGGTTGGGGTAAGACCGGTCAGCAGGATACAGGTAAAGAGTACTACACCGCTACCTATAAGAAGAGTACAAGTAATCACTTCCTCTATCCAATCGGTGGTATTGCCAACAACCCAGGAACACTCTACCGTCCATTGGCATACAATGACGAATTGACTTGGGAGACGACTACTACATGGAACGTAGGTCTCGACTATGGTATGTTCGACCAGAGACTCACCATCAACCTTGATGGTTATATCCGCAAGACAACCGACTTGCTCAGCACAACAACCATCGCTGCAGGTCAGAACTTTGACAATGCGCTCTTGATGAATGCAGGTACATTGGAAAACAAGGGTTTTGAGGTAGCTATCACAGGTCGTCCTATCCAGACCAAGGACTGGTTTGTAGAATTGAGCGTCAACGCTGCTTACAACAAGAACGAGATTACCGAACTTGCAGGCGGTCGTGATTTGATGGAGGCAGGAATGAAGGTAGGTCAGGACCAGGCTATCACCTATCATAAGGTAGGAAAGCCAGCCAACTCATTCTTGGTTTACCAGCAGGTTTACGATGAGAGCGGACGTCCAATCATGGGTTGCTACGTAGATCGTAATGGCGATGGTACAATTGACGAGAACGACAGATACTTCTATAAGAATATCGTGGCTCCTTGGACAGGCGGTTTCAGCTTCAAGGTTGCATACAAGAACTGGGATCTCGGCAGTAATTTCCGTGCAAGCTTCGGAAACTATCTCTACAATGGATACGCTGAGGGTGCAATAAATACGAAAGAAATTTGTAGTGCTAAGGGATATTACAAAAACAGCACAAAGGATATTGTAAATTTGGGCTGGACTTCATACAACTATCCTCTTACTGACTACTTCGTTCAGAATGGTAGCTTCTTGAAGTGCGACAACATCACACTGGGCTATAACTTCAACAATCTGCTGAAGGGTGGCAACTACAAGGGCATCTCTGGCCGTATCTACGCCTCATGCTCTAACGTATTTACTATCACCAAGTATAAAGGTATCGACCCTGAAGTAACATCAGGTAAGGACGACAACATCTATCCTCGTTGCCGCACATTCCTGCTCGGTCTGAACCTTAACTTCTAACATTTTAAAATAGATTTCGATATGAAACTCAATAAATTCAAAATAATTGCCCCAGCAGCAGCTCTTCTGCTTTCAGCAAGCTTGAGCTCTTGCATGGATGACTTGAACAAGGGAAACATTGACCCTACTGTTGATGCCAATCCTAATATTATGGGCTTATACAGCAAGTGCTATGCTGGTCTTATCATGGAGGGTAATGACGGTAATGCCGATTTCACTATCGACGACAATGGTAAGTCAACCCTTCTACGCAACCTGTTCAACTTCAACGAGGTACCTACCGACGAAGCTGTCTGCTGGTGGTCGGATGGCGGTATCGCAGATGTTGCCAACAATAAGTTAGATCCGGGTAATGCTACTCTGAAGAACCTCTACTATCGTCTGATGTCGAACATCTCTTACGAGAATCATTTCTTGAGCCTCGACGCAGCCAAAGAGGATAAAACTAAGTATGCAGAGGTACGTGTACTTCGTGCCTACAGCTATTTCTTGATGCTCGACTTCTTCGGAGACCCGACATTCATTGACAAGATTTCAGCAGAGACACCACGTCAGGCCCACGCTTACAACGAAAAGTTTGAGGAAGGCAAGAGCTACACTCGCGCAGAGCTTCTTCAGATGGGCCGTGAATTCCTGTTCAACTGGGTAAAGGACGAATTGCTGGCAGCAGAGCCAGACTTGCTGGCAGCAAAGCCTGAGACTGACAGCGACCCAGACTATGGTCGCATTGACAAAGGCACATGCTGGTTGCTCTTAAGCCGTCTGTACCTCAATGCTGGTACATACCTCAATAACGATGGTCAGAACAATCAATATTGGGATAAGGCTCTCGAATATGCCGAGAAGGTTATCAATTCAGACTATAAGCTCTTCGATGACAGCAAGATGTCTAATGAGGCAAAGGCTAATGGCTACAAGCCATACGACCTGCTCTTCATGGGCGACAATGGTTCAAATGGTGCAAGCTGCGAGGCTCTTCTCCCATTGATGCAAGATGGAGAAAAGACTCAGGGATGGGGTGGTTCTATGTTCTATGTAGCAGCTCTTTGGGATGCTACGATGCAGACTGTTACAGGTAAGGATGCTGCCACTACTGCCAACACATGGTCAGGTATGCGTGTTCGTCCACAATTCGTAGAGAAGTTCTTCACCGATCCAAAAGTTGTTGTAAACAAGTCAGCTTCCGAAATCCGTGCTATGGGCGTTGATGACCGTGCTATCCTTTGGGGTAAGGGCAATAGTGACGGCGATCGTACTTTGGAGATTGGTGCTAACGATAAGTTCGTCAAGGGTATTGCAACACCAAAATGGAATAACAACTATTCTAATGGTGGTACTCCTCACGACAGCTATAACGTAGATATAGACTTCTTCCTCTTCCGTGTAGCTGAGGCTTACCTCAATGCAGCAGAGGCAGAGATGCACATCAATGGCGAGGGTTCGGCTAAGGCTAAGGGTTATATCGACGCTCTCCGCAATCGTGCCCACGCAGCCGTACGTCCTTCTTACACTCTTAACGATGTTCTTGACGAGCGTTCTCGCGAGCTTTATTGCGAGGGTCTGCGCCGTACCGACTTGATTCGTTTCAATCAGTTTGGTGGAACTCAGGCTACATACAAATGGGAGCTTAAGGGTGGTAGTACTAATGGTACAACCTTCACCAAGACCTATAATGTATATCCTCTCCCATCTTCAGAGGTTCGTTCTAACAAGAACTTGACACAGATTGATGGATACAACGAGGTTCAAAACTAAAGTATAATAGAATTATAAAAGAAAACACAATATGAAGAATAAATATATAATTGGTGCTCTGCTTATCGGCATCATCAGCTTATTCGCTTCATGTTCGGATGACAACGACTCTAACCCTACGCTGATTCAGCCTAAGGAGTTCACGTTGAATACTCCAGAATATGCCAATGCGACTATTGATTTGGAGCATTCCACAGGACTTGGCCTTACATGGTCACAGCCTAAGTACACAGCAGAAAATGCCCCTGTCAACGCAACTTACGAGGTGCAGGTATCTCCAACCAACAGCTTCACTGTTTCTACCGACGAAGCTGCTGCAGACGAGAGTGGCGAAAAGGTGCCAGACTACGCTGTTCTTAGCAACACTACACAGAAATGTGATATCTCTGCCTCTGCTGAAGAAATGGACAAGGCATTGGTAAAGATACTTAAATGGACTGAAGGTAATGTTCCTGCCGAGCAGGAGATGTACGTTCGTGTGAACGCTTACATCCTTGAGGGCACAAACCACCTGAACCCTATTGCTTCAAACTCAGTAAAGCTCAAAGTAAAGCCTTACTATATTGAACTGAAGGATGCTGTTCCAACAATGTGGTATCTTGTAGGTAACATGTTCGGCGCTAAGTGGGCAAACGACAAGAACATTGGAGTAGACGCACTTCCTATGTTCCTTAAGCCTAACTTCTCTTACGACAAGAAGACTGGTGCTGGTGAGATTGAATACACCAACTACTTCCTTACCGGCGATTACAACGACAAGGCCGAGTGCGACGGAGCTGGTTTCAAGATTCTGCCTTCAGACTTCAACTGGGATTACAGTATGAACGCCATACTCAATAACGAAATCAGCGCTAAAAAAGGCACAATAGAAAATCGTAATGGCGGTGGTGACGGTGGTCATATCGTTGCTGCTGAAGCCGGTTACTACACCATTACAATCAACACTGCTAACAATACAGCCAAGATGGAGAAGTACGAGGGTGCAGTGAAGGATTATGGCACTATCCAGATTGCTGGCTCATTCAACGATTGGGCAGATACTCCAATGCTTCCTTACAACACTGAGGGCGTTGAGAACCACGCTTGGTACTATGTAATGGATGTTCCTGCTGGTGACCCAATCCAGTTCAAGTTCAAGATTGCCGGTTCTTGGGATACCAGCTGGGGATATGGTGCAGAAGATGGCGCTATCAACATGTACGGTAAGTGTGAGTCGGGTGGCAAGAACATCGGCTTGGCAGAAGGCAAGTATGTCATCTCATTCAACGACATCACAGGTTCGTTCAGCATCGTTAAATTGTAAAACATTTAAAGTATAGACAATTATGATTAAGAAAATATTATTGGGAATGACCCTGCTGATGTCTATGGTATCATGTACCGAAGACTACACGGATTGGGGTAACCCACAGTCAAATTCCCAGGAGGAAGCTGTGGCATTCGGAAACGGTAGCGTTACTGCAGTAGATGTCATCAACTTGGCTGACGTTAAGACAGAGAAGGTAAAAGTAGCGAGCATTGTTGCTCCTACTTCTTCCAACGCTGCTTATACACCTAATTATAAGATTAACTTCGACGGTCAGTCATTCGACATTGATGCTGATGGCAACATGGCAACAGCTGAATTGACAAGCTATATCGTAGATAAGTATGGCAAGCGTCCTAAAGAGCGCGACATCGATGCTACTCTTGATGCATGGGTAAGCAATGGCTCTACAGCCGTGAAGATGGCAACATCTGCAACATTCCAGGTTAAGGCTATTCCTGAGGCTCCAGTTATCGAAAACGGCTATTATCTCGTAGGCGATATGTTTAATGTCGAAGCCGTTGGTGATGCCGCAGCCGTTGATGGTTGGAATACTGTAAGTGCTAAGCAGGCATTCAAGCACAGCGATAAGGATGTATATGATGATCCTGTTTTCACCATCACATTCGAGACAACCAAGGATAATCAGTATTGGAAGATTATTCCTAAGAAGAACGTTGATGCTGGTAACTTCTGGGCTGCTGGCGTAGTAGGTCCTAAGGTTGACGGCGACGACAGCATGACAGGTTTGTTGACCAACGGTGACGCTAAGGCTGGTAAGATTGCCAAGGCTGGTAAGTATAAGCTCACCATCAACATGATGGACTACTCTTATACCATAGAGGAAGTAAACTACGATCCATTCATCTACTTCATCGGTAGCACAGATGGTTGGTCAAGTTCAGACCAGAAGCTCGCTCTCGTGGACGAGGCAAAGGGCGTATACACTGGTTATGTATATGTAGCCGATCCTAACGGAGCTGGTCTCCAGTTCAAGTTCCAGCGTGTAGCAGGAAAATGGGACAACGAAATCAATGCTGGTGCATTCAACACATTCTCGGATGCTGCAACCAACGAAGGTGGAAACATCGGCGTGAACGCTGGAGAGGGTGTCTACTACTTCGATGTTAATCTTGGAGAAGGCACTATCACAGCAACTAAGGTTAAGACCATGGGCATCATCGGTGGCTTCAACAATTGGGGTGGCGACGCAGTCATGACTTGGAATGCTAAAGAGTATTGCTTCGAGGCAACAAATGTAGGTGTTACTGCCGATGGTTGGAAGTTCCGCATAAACGGTGGTTGGGACATCAACCTCGGTGGTAGTCTCAATAACTTGACAGCAGGTGGTGACAACATTGCTGTTGCTGGAAACACCATCAAGTTGTATCCTACAAGAAAGACATCTGACAACATCTACTGCACAGTAAAGTAAGCATTTGCTTCATCAAATAAACTAAATATCAATAGGCGACTCTC
>ULZB01035722.1_pt1 | contig 10579 bp, 7 predicted proteins | sample 1962691 | NCBI WGS metagenome assembly ULZB01 (sample SAMEA4835878, study PRJEB28245) | human gut metagenome | biome: gut microbiome; material: fecal sample | place: Denmark | collected 2008 | reverse complement strand
CGTCCGATCAGATTCCGTTCGCCGTCCGATCAGATTCTGTTCGCCGTCCGATCGGATTGCGTTCGGGTGCGGACAACATTTCGTGATGTTTTACCCACAATAAAGTATTGTACGCATGCGTACCTATTATTATTTAATAGTCTTTACTTGTGATATATCGCAAGATTTGTGCGATATGTGCCGCTAAGAGACACAAAGAGAGCATAATAAGTCGAATTTATTTGCTTTTTCGAAATTAATGCTGTAAATTTGCACATTAATACGTAGTGTGTGCAAGCGTTTCGTGCCTGCAAGCAGAGCACGCTACAAGGCGTGTGCGCTCAGGTGCGCAGCGCATATATAATAGGTATAACAAACAGAAAAGGGGTAATCATTCAATATGTCAATATCCAAGACACGCCAGAAACTCATTGATATCGCGCGCCAGCTCTTCGCCAAGCGCGGCGTGGCTAACACCACGATGAACGATATCGCCGTGGCGTCGGGCAAGGGTCGCCGCACGCTGTACACCTACTTCAACAGCAAGGAGGAAGTGTATTCGGCTGTGATAGAGTCGGAGCTTGAACGCCTGAGCGACAAGCTCGACGAGGTGGCAGCCATGAAGATGCGCCCGCTTGACAAGGTTATAGAGCTTATCTACACCCATCTGAGCATGATAAGAGAGACCGTGGTGCGCAACGGCAACCTGCGCGCCGAGTTCTTCCGCAACATCTGGATGGTGGAGAAAGTGCGCAAGAAGTTCGACGACTACGAGATAGACCTCTTCAGCAAGGTGTATCAAGACGGCAAGGCAGACGGCGAGTTCGACATCGACGACGTGAACCTTGTAGCCGACATCACCCACTACTGCATAAAAGGTCTCGAAGTGCCGTTCATCTACGGACGCATCGGACACGGGCTCACCGAAGAAGCCAGCAAGCCGCTTGTGGCGAAGGTGGTGTACGGAGCGCTCGGCAAGAAACTCAACAATTAGAATTTTTTATTTATTAAATAATTAAAGAAATGGGATTATTAACAGGTAAGACTGCCCTCGTCACGGGAGCAGCCCGCGGCATCGGAAAGGCTGTCGCAATGAAGTTCGCCTCTGAAGGCGCAAACATCGCATTCACCGACCTCGTGCTCAACGACGACATGGCTGCCGGACTTGAGGCTACACGTAAGGAGATTGAGGCTCTGGGCGTTACTTGTCGTGCATACGCAGGCAATGCTGCCGATTTCGAGGAGACAGACAAGGTTGTAAAGCAGATACATGCAGATTTCGGTTCTATCGACGTGCTGGTGAACAACGCCGGCATCACAAAGGACGGCTTGATGCTCCGCATGTCAGAGGCACAGTGGGACGCAGTGCTCAACGTGAACCTCAAGTCGGCGTTCAACTTCATCCACGCTTGTGCACCGATCATGCTCCGTCAGCGCAGCGGTTCAATCATCAACATGTCGTCTGTAGTAGGCGTTCACGGCAACGCAGGCCAGTGCAACTACTCGGCTTCTAAGGCTGGTATGATCGGTCTGGCTAAGTCAATCGCTCAGGAGCTCGGCCCCAAGGGCGTACGCGCCAACGCCATCGCTCCGGGTTTCATCGAGACACCTATGACAGCACAGTTGCCTGAGGACGTACGCAAGGACTGGATGAAGAAGATTCCATTGCGTCGCGGCGGTCAGACAGAAGACATCGCAAACGTATGCTTGTTCCTCGCTTCTGACATGTCATCGTACGTTAGCGGCCAGGTTATCCAGGTAGACGGCGGCATGAACATGTAATTCTGTCTGCAAACAGATTTTTTACGATAATCAGGGTGTTTCAAAACTGAACTTATCGGGAGCCCCAACTTCCTTTAACTTCTATTTTGATGCACCCTTTTTGTGTCTTTTTATAATAAGCAAACAATGAAAGTAGTCTACGAAGACAACCATATAATAATAGTCAACAAGTGCAGCGGTGAGATAGTGCAGGGCGACAAGACCGGCGACAAACCGCTATCCGACATCGTAAAGGAGTATATCAAAGAGAAGTATAACAAGCCCGGAAACGTGTTCCTCGGCGTGGTGCATCGACTTGACAGACCCGTGAGCGGACTCGTTGTCTTCGCAAAGACATCAAAGGCGCTGTCGCGACTGAACGACATGTTCCGCACGGGCGATGTGCACAAGACCTACTGGGCGATAACAAAGCGCCGCGACATTGCGCCCGAAGGCACGCTCACCGACTGGCTCACGCGCAACGAGCGCCAAAACAAGAGCTACGCCCACGCGAAGGAAGTGCCGGGCGCAAAGAAGGCGATACTGAAGTACAAGGTGCGCTCCGTGTCGGACAACTATATGCTGCTCGAAGTGACGCTGCTCACCGGCAGACATCATCAGATACGCTGTCAGCTGGCACACATGGGATGCCCGATAAAGGGCGACCTGAAGTACGGCGCGCCGCGCAGCAACCCCGATGGAAGCATCTCGCTCCATTCGCGCCGCGTAGAGTTTGTCCACCCCGTATCGAAAGAACAGATATGCGTTGAGGCAGAAGTGCCGGCAGACCGTCTGTGGCAGGAGATAGCAAGGTAAAAGAGCCCCTCCCAACCCTCCCCGTCGTGGAGGGCTTAGTTGCTCATATAACTCAACTCAATTAATGCGGGCTGCGCTCGGCTTTGCCGCTTGCAAGAGCAAGAAAGCCCAACAAGCGCATAGCCCAGGGCAAGCGAAGCGACACCCTGGGTATAAATACAAACAGCATATCCATTAACGCCCTGATTTAGGCAGGGGTGGGCTGAAAGCCCAACAAGCGCATAGCCCAGGGCAAGCGAAGCGACACCCTGGGTATAAATACAAACAATATACCCATTAACGCCCTGAAAGGGCAAAAGCGTAATAAATATGGCACAGTCATTGAGCAAAATCTACATACATTTGATATTTCACATCAAAACCATGAGCTCTCCTATCCGTGAAAGCGACCTCGACCGCATTCATTCCTACATAGGACAACTGGTTAATGCCACAGGCTGCAAGGTGATACAGGTAGGTGGAATGTGCGATCATGTGCATATTTTATTCCTATTGTCAAAGGACGTTGTTATATCACATGTGGTGGAGGAGGTAAAACGCAACAGTAGTAGATGGATGAAAACAATAGAACCATATTATAGCACATTCGCATGGCAGAATGGATATGGGGTTTTCTCCGTCAGTCAGTCTGTCGTTGGAAAAACATTGGAATATGTAAAGAATCAAGGCATACATCACAAAAAAATGTCGTTTCAAGATGAGTACCAAAAGTTTTTAGAATCGTATGGAGTAGAATACAACAAGGAATATGTATTTAAGGATTAATGCTTTTGCCCTTACAGGGCGTAGGGGGCGTGTGGGTTCCTTTTACCCAGGGCGCTGCCCTGGGCTATGTGCTTCTGCCCCTTCGGGGCGTGCTATTTATGAGTTTTGACACACCCTCCCCCTGAAGACAACTGCACCCCCTAAAGACAGCTGCACCCCATGAAACTGCAATATAAAAAATATACGAATATGAAGCCCAAATACAAACGATATTTAAAGATAGCGGCAGCCATACTTGCCACGCCGATAGCGCTCCTGGCGCTGTTGGCCGTGTTGCTTTACATACCGCCCGTGCAGAACTGGGCAGTAAGGCAAGCGGCAGGATACGCCTCCGAGTCAACCGGCATGAACGTGTCGGTAGAACGCATGCGCCTCAGCTTTCCGCTCGACCTAAGCGTGCAAGGGCTTCTCGCTACGCAGCCCAACGACTCGCTGCACAACCATATCGACACCATAGCCGCTGCCGACGAACTCATCGTGGGCGTGCGACTGCTGCCGCTCTTTGTCGGCAACGTAGACGTTACCGACCTCGACTTCCGCCACGTGAACATCAACACCGCACAACTCGTGCCCTCAGCACGTGTGAAAGGCGGCGTGGGACGACTGAAGGTGGAGCCGAGCCGCGTGGCGCTTAAGAAGGAGAAGGTGGCGCTCGGACCGGTGCTCCTCGCAGACGCCAACCTCGACATTGCGCTCAGCGACACCGTACCCGAGGACACGACAAAAACAGAAAACAAATGGCAGATAGCTTTCAGCCGACTGGCCGTGAAGCGTTCGGCTGTAAAGATACACATGCCCGGCGACACACTCGCTATTGGCGTCGGACTGACCGATGCGTCGGCTACCGACGGCGACATCAATCTCGGTACGGGCATATACAAGGTAGGCACGTTCGACTGGCGTGACGGCTTCGTCAACTACGACAACAACTTCGCCATGCGACAGAAAGGGCTCGACGTGAATCACATTGCGCTGAAAGGCGTTTCGCTGCGCATCGACTCGCTCTGCTTCGAACAAGAAGCCACCAAGCTGCAACTCGCTCTCAACCGCTGCGCCTTCCGCGAGCAGAGCGGACTGAGCGTGACCGACGCAAAGGGGCACGTGCGGCTCGACACGGCGCACATAGCGCTGCCCGACTTCCGTCTCACTACGCCCGTGTCGTGGCTCAAGGCGAGTGCCGACATGGACTTCTCTACCTTCGCCGACACTAACCCAGGCGTGATGCGTCTGAAGATGGACGCATCCGTAGGCAAGTCGGACATGCTGCTGGCGCTCGGAATGATGCCCCTGCAGTTTGTGCTGCGACTGCCCGAACAGCCACTCGCCCTTCATGCCGACATCAACGGCAACATGAAGAACCTTAAGATTCGCGACATCTCGGTTAAACTCCCAACGGCATTCAACATAAAGGCGGACGGAAAGGCGGGCAACCTCACCGACATCGACCGCCTCACAGCCGACATCAACCTCGACGCACGTGCCGACAACATCAGTTTCCTGCAGCCAGCATTGAGTCTGGACAAGAACACGGCGGTGCGAATACCTAACGGCATAACGCTGAAAGGCAACTGCAAGGTGAACGGACCGCAGTATGCTACGGAGTTTGTGGCTACGCAGGGTGGCGGTTCGGTGCGAGGCAGAGGGGCGTTCAACATGCGTTCTATGGCATACCGCGCCAATCTGACGGCGTACGCTCTGCCCCTGCAGAACTTCATGCCGGGCAGCGGTCTACATTCGTTCAGCGGCGAACTGACAGCCGACGGCGCAGGCTTCGACTTCCTCTCGCCACGCACCCGAATGGATGCACGTGTAAGGGTCGGCAACTTCCATTATTCGGGCTACGACCTCTCGAACGTGAGTCTGCAAGCCGAGGTGAAAAACGGTGTCGGCAGAGCGTTGCTCGACAGTCGCACACCATTGCTCAACGGCATCATCGACCTGCGCACCGTGCTCGACAACCGACGCATTGACGCAAACCTGCTCTGCAACCTGCTTTATGCCGACTTCTACAAACTCGGTATCACCGAGGTGCCGCTCACGACGTCGATGACCGCTCATGTAGACGTGCAGTCGGACCTTGCGTCGACCCACAGCGTGAAGGGCGTGATAGGCAACATCGTAGTGCGCGACTCGGCAGCGGCTTACCGACCAGAGAACGTGGTGATGGACATCTTCACACGCCGCGACTCAACACACGCCAACGTGACGTGCGGCGACTTTGCGCTGCGACTCGACGGCAGCGGTTCGGTAGAACATATCCTCAACCGTCTTTCGTCGATAGGCGTTGAGGCTCAGAAGCAGCGCAACGAGCGATATATCGACCAGTTGCGACTGCGCGAACGCCTGCCAGAACTCTCCGTTTATCTCGATGCGGGCAAGGAGAACATCATCTCGCGCACGGCACGCCACTACGGTTACGAGTTCCAGGACGCATATATAAACATGAACACGTCGCCCGTGAAGGGCATCAACGGCACGGTGCGCATCGACTCGCTCGTGGCTTCGGGCATGCAGCTCGACACGATACGCGTAGCCGTGCGGTCGGACTCGGTGAAGACCGACTTCGAAGGCCAGATACGCAACAACCGATATAACAAGCAGTACGTCTTCAACGCTCTCTTCCGCGGCGCGTTCTACAAGCAGTCGCTCTTCTTCGGCACACGCGTGTTCGACGACCGCAACCGTCTCGGCGTGGCGCTCGGACTGAAAGCCGATATGGAGCAGCACGGTGTGCGCGTGTCGCTCGGCGGCATCGACCCGGTGTTCGGCTACAAGCAGTTCAAGGTGAACAAGGGCAACTATGTGTTCTTCTCCGACAACAAGCGCATATCGGCTGACATGAAGTTGCTGGCAGACGACGGCATGGGTGTGAAGGTGTTCAGCAACGACAGCACCGAAGCACAGCAGGACATCACAATCGGCTTGACGAAGTTCGACCTTGCCAAGGTGCTCTCCGTCATTCCGTATGCTCCGAAGGTGTCGGGCGTGATGAACGGCGACTTCCACTATATCGACGACAACGGCGTAATGTCGGTGTCTTCGTTCGTGAGTGTGGACAAGATGGCGTACGAGGGCTGCAAGATAGGCGACGTGGCGAGCGAGTTCGTATACATGCCGCGCGAAGGCGGCAACGAGCACTGCGTCGACGGCACATTCTCTGTAGACGACTACGAGGTATGCACGCTCAGTGGTACGTACGTGACAAGCGGATTCGGTCATCTCTCGGCAGATGTGCAGCTGCAGCGCACTCCTCTGCTGCTGCTCAACGGTTTCATGCCCGACAGACTGCTCAACTTCAAGGGTTATGCCGACGGACACGTGAAGGTGGACGGACAGCTCAACCGCTTGGACGTGGACGGCGAACTGATGTTCGACTCGGCTTACGTGGCGAGTGAGCCTTATGGTGTGGAAATGCGACTCTGCGACGACCCGGTGACGATAACAGACAGCAAGATGCAGTTCGAGAACTTCCAACTCTTCGCACGCAACGGCAATCCGCTCACGCTCTACGGCAATGTAGACTTCGCCGATATGTCGAACATGACGATGTATATGCGTATGCGTGCAACCAACTATCTGCTTATCGACTCGAAGCAGAAGGCTCGTTCTGAGGCGTTCGGCAAGGCTTACGTCAACTTCCTCGGACTTGCCGACGGACCGCTCGACGCTTTGCGCTTCCGCGGTCGTCTCGACGTGCTCGGTTCGTCGGACATCACGTACATTCTGCGCGACTCGCCGCTCTCTACCGACAACCAGCTCGACGGACTCGTGAAGTTCGTGAACTTCAAGGACCCGGGAGCTACGCAGGTGGTGCGTCCGCCGCTTACGGGTCTTATGATGGACCTCACGGTGAACATCGACGAGGGCGCTCATGTGCTCTGCGCGCTGAATGCAGACAAGTCGAACTACGTGGATATCGTTGGAGGCGGTCAACTGCGAATGAAATATACCGAAGCCGACGGACTTGGTCTTTACGGCAGATACACGATAGGGCAGGGCGAGATGAAATACTCTCTGCCGGTTATCCCGCTAAAGACGTTCACCATCAAGGACGGAAGCTACGTGGAATTCTTTGGCGACGCAATGAACCCGCGCCTGAACATCACAGCGACGGAGGAGAACAAGACTACCGTTACGAACGATGCCGGCGTAGGACGCAGCGTGACGTTCGAGTGCGGTGTGGAGCTTACGAAGACGCTCAACGACATGGGGCTGCAGTTCACCATCGACGCGCCCGACGACCAGGAGATACACAACGAGCTGATGACACAGTCGCTTGAGAACCGCGGCAAGCTCGCCGTTACGATGCTCACCACGGGCATGTATCTCTCAGACACCAGTGCCGGCGCATTCAACATGAACAGTGCGCTCAGTTCGTTCCTCAGTTCGCAGATTACAGCCATATCGGGCAACGCGCTGCGCACGCTCGACCTCTCGTTCGGCATGGACAACACGCAGTTGGGCTCGGGCGCCGTACACACCGACTACTCGTTCAAGTTCTCGAAGCGCTTCCTCAACAACCGACTGCGCATCGTGATAGGCGGTAAGGTGTCGAGCGGTGCCGAAATAGAGAATCAGAACGACACGTTCTTCGATAATATCGCGATGGAGTATCGCCTCTCGCCCAACTCGAACAAGTATCTGAAGTTCTTCTACGACCGTGCTACGTACGATTGGCTCGAAGGCTACGTCGGACAGTTCGGCGGCGGTTTTGTATGGCGCCGCAAGCTGCAGAGTCTGAAAGACATCTTCCGCTTCAAGCGCAAGACAGATGACATATACACGATGCCGATGAACGGTGCGCTGGTTCAGAAGAAGAATTACACGATTGTGAATAACAACGATTCGACGGCAGCGCAGAAGAAGGACTCGACGGCGGTTAAGAAAACGAACAAGGCGCTTTCGGGCGATAAAAAGTAAAGGTTTATGAAGAATACGCTATATATAATAATATGTGTAATGGTGCTTGTCGGCTGCTCGTCGACAAGTTCAGTGCCCGAGGACGACAAGCTGTTCACGGGCTTGCGCAAGACCGGGTACGAGAACTACGAGCCTTGCGACCATTTCTACTCTACGCAGGAGGAAGTGGAGGCGGCGCTCGCCACAACGCCCAACGGCGCCCTCTTCGGCAGTCCGTACTACCGCATACCGTCGTACCGTCTGTGGATATACAACGCCTTCGAACATTCGCGCGGCGGCATAGGCAAGTGGATGCGCACAACGTTCGGCAAGGCGCCGGTGCTGCTCAGCTCGGTCAATCCGCAGCTGCATGCGCAGGTGGTGCGCGAGTTGCTGCGTGCACGCGGCTACTTCGGCGGCTATGTCAACTACGATGTGCTGACATCCGACAGTTCGCGCACGGCGAAGGTGAAGTATAACGTCAACTTCGGCGACTTGTACACCGTAGACACGCTGACATATCACAACTTCCCCGAAGAAGCCAACGAACTTATCGAGAAGAAGGCGTCGGAGTCGCTCGTGAAAGCCGGCGATCCGTTCGACGTCTCGGTGCTTGAGGCAGAGCGAACACGCATTTCGACGCTCCTGCGCAACAACGGCTTCTTCTACTATCAGCCGAGCTACGCTACATATCTCGCCGATACCATCGCCGAGCCGGGCGAGGTGCAGGTGCGTCTGCACTATGCCGACAGTCTGCCTGCCGCGGTAGGTCGCAAGTGGTACGTCGGTCGCATCAATCTCGAGATGCGCAAGCAGTCGGTGCTGGAGCAACTGAAGGATACCATACGCCGCCGCAACTACACCATCGTCTACAACGGCAAGCGCGAGCCGATGCGCCGCAGCGTAATCACTCGCGATATGAAGATAAAGCCCCGCAAGCTATACAGCTATCAGGACTATCAGCAGACCATCAACACGCTCACGGCGAAGGGACTCTTCTCGCGTGTCGACCTTGCGTTCGCTCCGCGCGACACTTCGGCAACGTGCGACACGCTCGACCTCACGCTCAACTGCGTGTTCGACAAGCCATACGACGTTTATCTTGAGGGCAACTTGGTAGGAAAGACGACGGGGCGTGTGGGTCCGGGACTGAACCTCGGCTTGGTGAAGCGCAACGCCTTCCGAGGCGGCGAGAAGCTCACTGTGAATCTGAAAGGCTCGTACGAATGGCAGACGGGACATCAGGCAGACGGTAGCAGCTCGAAGTTCAACTCGTACGAATATGGTGCCGATGTGTCGGTAGAGATGCCGCGCCTGCTGTTTGTGAACAATATCATGCGCCGCTTGCGCCATATACGTCGCAGAAAAGGCAAGCCGATACGCCAGCGCTATGCCACGCCGACAACGCTCATCAAGGGATCGTTCGACGTGCTCAACCGCTCGGGTTTCTTCCAGCGCCACATCGTGTCGGGCGAGCTGACATACAAGACGCAGCCGAGAGCCATCGTGCAGCACCAGTTCTCGCCGCTCATACTGCAGTACGAGTACATGAAGCACATGACGCCGGCGTTCACCGATCTCGTCAACAAGAGTCCGTACCTGCTTGTGGCGATGAGCGACCAGTTTGTGCCTAAGATGCGCTACACATTCACATACCAGTCGCCGGCGCGCCTTCACAATCCTATCTTCTGGCAGGTGTCGGTGAGCGAGGCTGCCAATCTGCTTTCGCTCGGATACATGGCGTTCGGCGAGAAGTGGAACGACAAGGAGAAGACGATGTTCAAGAACCCGTACGCTCAGTTCCTGAAAGTGGAGACCGACTACAGCAAGACGTGGCAGGTGACGGAGCACAGCACGCTCGTCGGACACGTGAACATGGGTGTTGTATGGGCGTATGGCAATGCGATAAGCGCGCCGTACAGCGAGCATTTCTATGTAGGTGGTGCCAACAGCATACGTGCGTTCAACGTGCGCAGTATCGGTCCGGGTCGCTATCATGCCCAGACTTCTTACCTCTCGTATCTCGACCAGACCGGCGACTTGAAGTTGCAGATGAACCTCGAGTATCGTCCGCGTATGTTCGGCAACCTCTACGGCGCATTGTTTCTCGACGCAGGCAACGTGTGGACGTTGCGCAGCGACAGCGACCGTCCGGGTGCGGTTTTCAAACCGAAGAACATGTTTAAGGAGATGGCGGTCGGCACGGGCATCGGCATACGCTACGACCTCGACTTCTTCGTGCTTCGCCTCGATTGGGGTGTAGGTCTGCACCTGCCGTACAAGAACGGCTTCTACAACTTCGACAAATTTAAGGATAGCCAGAGCATACACTTCGCTATCGGTTATCCGTTCTAAAATC
>ULZB01031712.1_pt1 | contig 10869 bp, 6 predicted proteins | sample 1962691 | NCBI WGS metagenome assembly ULZB01 (sample SAMEA4835878, study PRJEB28245) | human gut metagenome | biome: gut microbiome; material: fecal sample | place: Denmark | collected 2008 | reverse complement strand
TGCATCTCTCACAGAAAGAGCTTTGTTCTTGCAACGACTATGCCGACTTCGAACTTATGCTTCGTCCCACCTACGATTTCATAATGGAGTTGCAAAGCTATGGGGCGATGATAGAAGTGCTGGAACCGCAGTCGTTAAGGCAGACTATGAAATGTTGTATAAGTGATCTTTGCGACTTGTATGAAAACGATTAATTATCAAACTAAATAATATTAGCTATGGAAGATTTTGAATTTGAATTTGATATAGAAGAAGTATTGGAACACTTAGAAGGTCTAAATGTCATAGAAAAGTGGCAGACATTAGATGACCTAAGCAATAATTTGAGTGACATCCTGGAGAATGCTATAAATGAAATCAGTGACGCGCAAGATAGGATTAATAATGAATATGCAGCTTCTTGCTATAAGAAATTTGTAAGAGAGATTAAATTGTTTATCAATGCGAATTTCCAAGAGCAAAAGCCTGACATAAGTGACGACTGTAGGTGTACAATTATTTACAATGGAGTTTCAATAGTAGTCCGTCCCAGTTGTAGCTGTGGAAAATGGAGTATTGTTGCTTATAAGTCTATACCTGGAGGAAGCAACAAGCCCGCTCAAGAATTAATCGGTAAGCTGGGAGGAAATGCCAAAACAGAGACGTTGTCTGTTTCAGAAGAAGAGGTCGTCCCTAAAATAAAATTGGCTTTGTCATTTTCCGATTATTACCAGAAATGATATGACAAAAGAATATATTGTCGTAGCTTAAAATAAAAACGACATAACTCGTTGCTTAAGAACTTGTTATGTCGTCATTAGTTGCGGCGGCAGGACTCGAACATGCGACCTCCAGGTTATGAGCCTGGCGAGCTACCAACTGCTCCACACCGCGATATAATCAACTCATTTCTGAATTGCGAGTGCAAAGGTACTAACTTTTCTTGAAATGACCAAATGTTTTCTGTATATTATTACCGTTTTAACGGATTTTAAAGTTTATTATTTGCTTATATCGAATTAAAGCACTAAATTTGCACACAGATAATTTATTGTGCAACTAATAATAACAGGGGGACTTTGACATGTCAATATCCAAAACTCGACAGAAACTGGTAGACGTTGCTCGGCAACTTTTTGCAAAGAATGGTATAGCCAACACGACGATGAATGACATTGCTGTGGCTTCGGGCAAGGGAAGACGAACGCTGTATACTTATTTTAGTAGGAAAGAAGATGTATACTATGCGGTTATAGAATCAGAGTTGGAACGTCTTTCCGACAAGTTGGATGAGGTGGCAGCCTGCAAGATACGACCTCAAGACAAGATTATCGAATTGATTTATACCCATTTGAGTATGATCAAAGAAACCGTGGTTCGAAACGGTAACCTTCGAGCAGAGTTTTTCCGTAATATCTGGATGGTAGAAAAGGCTCGCAAGAACTTTGATGAAGACGAGATTGAACTTTTCAGAAAGGTTTATACTGAAGGAAAGGAAGACGGTGAGTTTGACATAGAGAACGTAGATTTGGTTGCCGATATCACCCACTATTGTATCAAAGGTTTGGAGGTACCCTTCATCTATGGTCGTCTGGGACATGGCTTGACTGAAGAGAGCAGCAAGCCTTTAGTTGCCAAGGTGGTGTATGGTGCTTTAGGAAAGTCTGGACTAAAATTGTAAACCGAAATTTATATTTAATGTTGTCAATGTCGAACATGAAATTTGATGTCGAACATGTTATATATAATAAGGTGTATAGTCAGACTCTAAGCAGAAAGAATTCAACATGCTCCGCCAAAGAGTATTCAATATATCCAAGCAGAGAAATTTATAAACACATCATAAACTATAAAACAAAACAAAATGGGATTATTAACAGGTAAGACAGCCCTTGTAACAGGAGCTGCCCGCGGCATCGGAAAGGCTGTCGCAATGAAATTCGCCTCAGAGGGCGCAAACATCGCATTTACAGACCTCGTTCTTAACGATGACATGGCTGCCGGTTTGGAGGCAACACGTAAGGAAATCGAGGCTCTTGGTGTAACTTGTCGTGCTTATGCAGGCAATGCTGCCGATTTCGAGGAGACAGAGAAGACTGTTAAGCAGGTACAGGCAGACTTTGGTTCTATCGATATCTTGGTAAACAATGCTGGTATTACCAAGGATGGTTTGATGCTTCGTATGTCAGAGGCTCAGTGGGATGCAGTTCTGAATGTAAATTTGAAGTCTGCGTTCAACTTTATCCATGCTTGTTCACCTATCATGCTCCGTCAGCGTAGTGGCTCTATCATCAACATGGCTTCTGTAGTAGGTGTTCATGGTAATGCTGGTCAGTGTAACTATGCTGCTTCTAAGGCAGGTATGATTGCTTTGGCTAAGTCTATTGCCCAGGAGTTGGGTCCTAAGGGTGTACGTGCTAATGCTGTAGCTCCAGGTTTCATCGAGACAGCTATGACAGCTCAGTTGCCAGAGGATATCCGCAAGGACTGGATGAAGAAGATTCCTTTGCGTCGTGGTGGTCAGACTGAGGATATTGCAAATGTTTGTCTCTTCCTCGCTTCTGATATGTCCAGCTACGTTAGTGGTCAGGTTATCCAGATTGATGGTGGTATGAATATGTAATCTATCTGTATTAGAACGTGCAAGTAGTTTACGAAGATAATCATATAATTATTGTCTCAAAGAGAAGTGGTGAAATCGTGCAGGGCGATAAGACCGGCGACGAGCCTCTCTCTGAGACGGTAAAACAATATATCAAGGCGAAGTATCAGAAACCGGGAAATGTGTTCCTGGGTGTGGTACATCGCCTTGATCGTCCTGTATCAGGACTTGTTGTTTTTGCCAAGACTTCCAAGGCGCTCAGCAGATTGAACAATATGTTCAGAGACGGCGAGGTGCACAAGACCTATTGGGCCATAGTGAAGAATAAGCCCCGTTTGGAAGAGGCTGAGCTGGTGAATTGGATTGTGAGAAACGAAAAGCAGAACAAGAGCTACGCCTATGATCATGAGGTGAAAAACTCCAAGAAGGCGATTCTGCGTTACAAGATGATAGGTTCTTCCGACCATTACTCATTGCTTGAGGTGAATCTGTTGACAGGACGTCATCACCAGATAAGATGCCAGTTGGCAAAGATGGGATGTCCTATCAAGGGAGATTTAAAGTATGGTGCTCCTCGCAGCAATCCCGACGGCAGCATTTCATTGTTGTCGCATAGGGTTGAGTTCGTTCATCCCGTATCTAAGGAGACTATCGTCGTAGAGGCTCCTTTGCCCGATGACAATCTATGGAAGGCGATAGCGCCATAACCGATAGAATCCATATCACTGATACCATAGGCGATGGTTAGTAAGAAATTGACTTCAGTTTTACAATATAAAACTTAGAATCCATGTCTACAAAGAAAAAATGCGGAATTTGGGCAGCAGTTATCGTATTTACCCCGATATTGCTGATAGCTTTGCTGACTTTGTTGCTTTATCTGCCACCTGTGCAGAACTGGGCAGTGAAGCGCGTGGCTGCCTATGCTTCCGAGTCTACAGGCATGGATATTACAGTAAAGCACGTGGAACTGGTCTTTCCACTGCGATTGGGTGTTGAGGGTGTGAAGGCGCTTCAGCCCATCGATTCGTTGAAAAACAGTAATGATGTAACTCTCAGAAATAAAAAAGATACAGTTGCTGATATAGAAAAAATGGTAGTTGACATTCAGTTGATGCCTTTATTCAAGCAGCAGGTAATGGTGGACGAGTTGGACTTCAGACGAATGAAGGTCAACACCACCAACTGGATACACGAGGCGCGTATCAAGGGTGATGTCGGGCAGATGGCATTGCGTGCCCATGGCATCGACCTGAGCAAGGAACTTGTCCATGTAGATGACGCCTTGTTGTCGGATGCCCGTCTGTCGGTAGAACTGAGTGATACCGTACCTCCCGATACTACGCCAAAGACCAACAAATGGAAGGTGAATATCCTGAAGCTCAAGTTGAAAAACACAGCTTTGGCGCTTCACATGCCAGGAGATACTCTCAGGGTAAATGCCTATATGGGTGATGCTACGGCTCATGGTACCTACCTCGATCTCTTCAAAGGACTTTATCAAGTGCGTGCCCTCGACTGGCGAAAGGGCAGGGTAACTTACGACAATTATCAGACAGAAATGCTGGCGGGTAAGAATATCTCTGTGCTTCGTCCGGCAGAAGGTCTGGACTTCAACCACATTGCCTTGTTGGATATGACCTTGAAGGCAGACTCATTCTATTTCTGTGACTCGAAGATAGATGTAAAGATTCGTCAGGCACAGTTCAGAGAACGCTGTGGTCTGAACGTACAGCAGATGTATGGCCGGTTTGTGATGGATTCATTGAAGTTGCAGTTGCCCGACCTCTGTCTGCGAACTCCTTCCTCCACTCTTCAGACCATGGTCGACATGGACATGAATGCCTTTGCCGACAGCGCTCCTGGCAAGTTGACTGCTATGATACGAGGCAGTATCGGCAGAGAAGACCTCATGCTTTTTGCCGGTGCATACATGCCTCAAAAGATGCGTCGGAACTGGCCTTATTATCCTATGGAGGTTGCCGGTACTGTAAAGGGAAACATGCAGCGTCTTAGCTATTCGGGTTTGAAACTCAATTTGCCTTCAGCCTTCCAGTTGTCCTCCGATGGTTGGTTGGCACATCTCAACGATATGTCTCAGATGAAGGCGAAAATACATTTAGATGCGCGTACCTATCATTTGGGATTTGTTACAGCGATGCTTGATCCGGCTCTAATGAAGGATGTGCGTATCCCTAATGGCATGATCCTGAAGGGAGATGTCGCAGTGGACGGCTCTAAGTATGCCACCAAGATGACCTTGTGGGAAGGTCGTGGACGAATGAATGTAGAAGCATCTGTTGTTACTCATACAAAGAAAGACGGAAGTCTCGACATGAACCACCTGGCCTATCGTGCCAAGGTGCAAGCCCATCAGATACAGGTGAGTCATTTCCTGCCTCATCAGGAACTTTACTCTTTTACAGGATCGATGGAAGCCCAGGGCGTGGGCACTGATTTCTTGTCCAACCATACTCGACTCAACGCCAAGGCAAAGGTGGCACAGCTGCATTATGGCAAGTATCACATCAACAACCTGTTGGCTGTTGCCCATGTAGCAAATGGTAAAGTACATGCAGACATCGACAGCAATAATCAGTTGCTCAAGGGATTGGTGAGCTTGGATGCGCTGACCAACAGCAAGAATCTGGAAGCAACAGTAGTAGCTGATGTCAGGAATGCGGACCTTTACCTCATGGGACTCACCAAAGTGCCTATGAGAGCAACTGCCTGTGGACAGGTAGACCTGAAGACCAACCTGAAGGAGGACCACTACCTGCAGGCTATGTTGGGCAGTATCGTCATCAAGACTCAGCAGAAAGAATATCGTCCCGTGGATATTGTTGCCGACGTGTTGACTCGTCGCGATACAACCCATGCCGTACTCAATTGTGGTGACTTCCATCTTCGTATGGACACCCATGGAGGTTATAAAAAGTTGCTGTCAAGACTTGATGAACTGCAAGGCGAGGTGATGAGTCAACTCAAGAACAGACGTATCGACCAGGTGGCTATCCGTCGCGAGTTCCCCTTGGGTCACATCACTCTTACCACAGGAAAAGACAATTTCATCTCCCGTTTTATCGAGTACAACGGCTATCATTTCAAGATGGTTGACATGGATCTTCGTACCTCACCCATATCAGGTCTGAACGGTCATCTTAATATCGACTCTTTGGTGGCACAAGGTGTACAGTTGGATACGGTTCGTGCCAACGTGATGACCCAGGGCGACACCATCCGGTATACGGCGAGGATTGTGAACAACAAAAAGAATCCGCAATACGTATTCCAGGCATTGGTGGATGGCGAGTTGGCAGAGCGAGGCTCCGATATCGCTGCCCGCATCTATGATGCCAACGGCAAGTTGGGCGTGCGTGTAGGTTTGGCGGCAATGATGCAGGAAAACGGCATCAAGGTGAGTCTTACCGATACTCATCCTATACTGGGATATAAGAAATTTACAGCCAACGATGACAACTATCTGATGCTGGGACGCGATATGCGTATCTCTGCCAAGCTTCAACTGGAGTCCAGCAAGGGAATGGGTGTGCGTATCTACTCTAATGACGGCAATGAGGATGCCCTGCAGGATATCACTATCGGCATGACCCGTTTTGATTTGGACAAGGTACTGAGTGTCATACCTTATATGCCTGATGTCTCAGGTATCATGAATGGCGATTTCCATATCGTGCAGACCAAGGAGGCCTTGTCTGTATCGTCCAATCTATCGGTCGACAACTTGGTTTACGAGAATTGCCCGATGGGTAATGTCGGCTCCGAGTTCGTGTATATGCCTATGAGCGATGGCACTCATGCCGTCGACGGAATACTGAAATACAACGATGAGGACGTAGCCACCATCAAAGGTACTTACCAGTCGGAGGGCGAGGGCTATCTCGACGCTACTGTCGGCATGGACAAACTGCCGCTCCACTTCATCAATGGATTTGTGCCCGACCAGCTTGTTGGTCTGGAAGGTTGTGGTGAGGGAAGTCTTACCATCAAGGGCTCGTTGAGCAAGCCACAGGTAGACGGCGAGATATACATGGACTCTGTTTATTTAGTGAGTGTGCCTTACGGACTGAGGATGCGTTTCGACAACGACCCAGTGAGGATAGCCGGCAGTAAGTTGCTCTTCGAGAACTTCATGATGTATGCCAACAATGAGAGTCCGCTCAACATACAGGGCTATTTGGATTTCTCCAATCTCGATAAGATGATGCTTGATGTCAGGATGCGTGCCCAGAACTTCCTCCTGGTAGATGCTAAGGAGAATGCCCGTTCCGAGGCTTTCGGTAAGGCGTATGTCAACTTTTTGGGAAGTATGCGTGGCGCCTTGTCTAATCTGAAGATGCGAGGTAAGCTCGACGTGCTGGGTAATACCGACATGACTTATATCCTGCGAGAGTCGGAACTCACCACTGATACTCAGCTTGAGGAGTTGGTGAAGTTTACCGATTTCAAAGACAGTAAGCAAGAGACGGTGGTGCGTCCAAAACTCGAAGGCTTCGATATGCTCTTGGGTATGTCGATAGATGAGTCTGCCCGTATTCTTTGTGCGCTGAATGCCGACAAGTCCAATTATATTGACCTTGTGGGTGGAGGCGACTTGCGTATGACTTACAATCCTGCCGACAATCTGCGTCTGTCGGGTAAGTATACATTGAGTAATGGCGAGATGAAATACTCCTTGCCTGTCATTCCACTGAAGACCTTTACCATTCAGGACGGAAGTTATATCGAGTTTACGGGCGATCCTTTCAATCCTACGCTCAACATCACGGCTACCGAGAAGATCAAGTCGACCGTGAATGAAGGGCAGGGTACAGGCCGATCGGTAGATTTCGAGTGTGGGGTGAAACTGTCGCAGACACTGAATAAACCTGGTATACAGTTTATCATCTCAGCACCTTCCGACATGAACGTCCAGGATGAGTTGAACACGATGAGTGTGGACGAACGCGGCAAGGTGGCTATCACCATGCTGGCTTCGGGCATGTATCTTGCCAACGGCAATACCAATTCGTTCTCGATGAACAGTGCCCTCAGCTCGTTCCTCAATTCCGAAATCAACAACATTGCAGGAACCGCCATGCGCTCCATGGGACTTGATATAGGCATGACTGTCGACAACTCTCTCAATGCTGCCGGTGCATTGCATACAGACTACAATTTCAAGTTTGCCAAGCGATTCTTCAACAATCGTCTGAGCTTCAGTGTGGGCGGTCAGGTTTCTTCGGGAGCCGAGATGGAGAATGCTGTCAACAACGATACCTTCTTTAATAATGTGGAGATACAATATCGACTCAACGATGGAGCCAGTCAGTATATCCGAGGTTTCTACAACAACAACATCTACGACTGGTTAGAGGGTCAGATCGGCGAGTATGGTGTAGGTTTCATGTGGCGCAGAAAATTGCAGCGCTTCAGTGATATCTTCCGCTTTAAGACCGAGAAACAGGCTTTGCCACGTGCTGCAGCCGACACCCTGAAGGCTCTGCCTGCAGCTGTTCAACAAAAATGAAAAAGCAAATGATGATAAACAGAAAGTGCATTCCCTATAATCATTCCCGCGGCTTCCGCCTGTTGGTTATGGTATTTGTTGCCATAGTGGTGGTTGCCGCAGGTACATCTTGTTCTTCCACGAGTGCTCTCAAGGAAGGCGAGCAGCTCTTCACGGGTCTGAAGAAAATAGAATATACCGATTATGAGCTAGGCGGTTATGCCGATTCTACGATTCTCGAAATGGAGTCGGTACTGGCTTCTGCCCCTAATGGAGCCCTCTTCGGCAGCAGTTATTATCGCACGCCTTTCCCTGTTCGCCTTTGGGTTTGGAATGCTTTCTCGCAGTCGGATGGCGCCATAGCCAAGTGGATTACCAAGGCATTCGGCTCACGTCCTAAATTGATGGGCAATGTGAATCCACGATTGCGTGCACAGGTAGCAGAGAACCAGCTTGCCAAGTATGGCTATTTTCATGGCAAGGTAAACTACGAGATTCTGACCCAGAAAAATCCCAAGAAGGCCAAGTTGGCTTATCATGTGTCTTTGGGTCCGTTGATGACCATTGATACGTTGCAGTATGTCAATTTCCCATCAGTAGTCTCTGCTTTGATCGATTCCACCCGTCAGGAGGCTTTGGTACATACGGGCAGCCCATTCAATGTACCTCGCCTGGAAGGTGAGCGTCAGCGCCTTACCCGTCTGTTCCGCAACAATGGCTATTATTTTTATCAGAATGGCTATGCCTCCTATCTTGCTGATACCTTAGGTGTGCCAGGCAAGGCAAGCATGAAGATGATAATGGCCGACAGCCTTGACTCGCAGGTCACCCGCCAGTGGTATCTCGGCAATATCAATATCAACTTCCGCAAGCAGTTTACAGAAGAGCTTACCGATTCTTTCTGTCGCCGTTACCTCAATATCCGTTATCATGGCAAGAAGATGCCTATCCGTGCGGGTGTGGTATTGCGCGACTTGAACTTGCGTCCCCGACAGCTATACAGGGTAGAGAACGAGGAGAAGGCGCGCCAGCATTTGCAGTCGATGGGAGTCTTCAACTATACCAGCCTTCAGTTTACTCCTCGTGACACCACAGCTCAGTGTGATACCTTGGATGCCACACTCGACTTGATTTTCGACAAGCCTTATGATTTCTATATAGAGACCAATGTCAAGGGCAAAACCACAGGCCGTGTAGGTCCCGAGTTGGTTGTAGGTTTTACCAAGCGCAATGCCTTCCGTGGAGGCGAGAAGCTCGATATCAATCTGCATGGCTCTTACGAGTGGCAGACAGGCGAGAAGGGCAACGGATCCAGCTCCAACCATATCAATTCCTATGAGTATGGTTCGGATGTGTCACTCTCGTTCCCAAGCATCGTCACCCCGTTCAATCTATTTACGACCATGGCACAGCGTGAGCGCCGTTTCCGCAAAGGTCATATCCCGCGTTCATTCTATGGTGTTCCTTCCACCACAGTGAAGGCCTCGATGAATGTGCTCAACAGGGCAGGTTATTTCCGTCGTCATGTGGTGTCGGGTGAACTTACCTACGACTGGGCTACCTCAGCCAAGCATCGCCATTCGTTCAGTCCTTTAGTGTTGTCGTATGAGTTTATGAACAGCCGTACCGCAGCCTTCGATGAGGCCATCTCTGAGAGTCCTTATCTGCAGATAGCCATGCGCGACCAGTTTGTACCCAAGATGAGCTACACCTATACTTATACCAGTCCGGCGAAATACCGTCATCCCATCATCTGGTCGACGACTGTCAGTGAGGCAGGCAACATCCTGTCGTTTGGTTATCTCTGTACAGGCAAGAAGTGGAACGACGAGGACAAGGAGATGTTCCGCAATCCTTATTCCCAGTTCCTGAAGTTGGAGACCGACTTTGTGAAGTACTGGCGCATCGCCGAGCATTCCACCTTGGTGGGTCACCTCAATGCGGGTGTGGTATGGAGTTATGGCAACAGCGAGAAGGCGCCTTATTACGAGCAGTTCTACATTGGCGGTGCCAACAGTGTGCGTGCTTTCAATGTGCGAAGCATTGGTCCCGGCCAGTATCTGCCTACAGGCAGCAAGTATTCCTATATCGACCAGACAGGCGACATTAAGTTTCTTGCCAACATTGAGTATCGTCCTCGCATCTGGGGCGACCTGTATGGAGCCTTGTTCCTTGATGCCGGCAACGTGTGGACACTTCGCAGCGAGGAGCACAGTCCGCAGGGACAGTTCAAGTTCAGAAAGTTCTTCAAGCAGATGGCTGTGGGCACGGGTGTGGGTGTGCGCTATGATATGGGTATGTTCGTCATCCGTGTAGACTGGGGTGTGGGGCTTCATGTGCCTTACGAAACCAGCAAGAAGGGCTTCTACAATATCGATTCCTTCAAAAACTCGCATAGCCTCCATCTGACTGTGGGTTATCCTTTCTGATTTTTGCCGGTAGTCGCATAGATGTAGACGAAAGAAATATAAATCGCCAAAAAAAAGTGATAAAAATTGTGCAGCAGTCATTTTTTTTATTACTTTTGCATACTGTTAGATAATATCAACTATTAAACAAATAAAATATGAAACCTACATTATTGCTTTTGGCGGCTGGTATGGGTAGCCGCTATGGTGGTTTGAAACAGCTCGATGGTCTGGGTCCTAACGGCGAGACCATTATGGACTACAGTATTTACGATGCCATTCAGGCAGGATTTGGCAAGATTGTCTTTGTCATCCGTAAGGATTTTGAAGATCAGTTCCGTGAGAAGATACTTGCCAAGTATGAGGGACAT
>ULZB01017144.1_pt1 | contig 11050 bp, 6 predicted proteins | sample 1962691 | NCBI WGS metagenome assembly ULZB01 (sample SAMEA4835878, study PRJEB28245) | human gut metagenome | biome: gut microbiome; material: fecal sample | place: Denmark | collected 2008 | reverse complement strand
GGGTTGGGAGGGGCTTTAGGGTTGGGAGGGGCTTTGGGCTTTAGTTCTGCTTTACTTTAGGTATATAGCTGAGCAGATAGAGCACGCCGATAGCCATCACAGCAGCAGCCCAAACCTGCGGATACTGAGCGCCGGCAGCCTTTGCGGCGTCGCTGGCGAAGCCCATGAGGAGCGGGAACACGGTGCCACCGAACAGACCCATGATCATAAGGCCCGAAACCTCGTTCTTCTTCTCCGGAGCAGAGAGCATAGCCTGCGAGAAGACGATAGAGAACACGTTAGAGTTGCCGTAGCCTACGAGAGCGATTGCTGCCCAAAGCTCCCACTTCTCTGTGCCGAACACCAAGCCGACCATAGAGAGCGCCATCATCAGCACGATGATTGTGAAGAAGGTGCGGATATTGAGCTTGCGCATAAGGATTGAGCCGGTGAAGCAGCCGAGCGTACGGAACGCGAAGTAGATTGACGTGGCGTACTCGAACTGGCTGAGCGAGTCGCCGGCGCCGCCAAGACGCTCGAACAACACTTTCGGAGCAACAGCGTTTGTACCTACGTCGATACCCACGTGGCACATGATGCCGATGAACGAGAGCAGGATGATAGGCGAACCGAGCATCTTCAGACAGTCGCCGAAGCCAGAAGCCTTGCCTTCGATGGGTTCTTCCTCGATGTGTGTCATGCCGAGCCACAGCGTAGCCACCATACCTATAACGAAGAAGAGCAGGAAGAGGATGCGCCAGCTGAGTCCGAGGATAGGAGCTGTAGTGGTAGCGCCCCAAGCAGCGATGAGCGGAGCGATGAACGAAGCGATAGCCTTAACGAACTGACCGAAGGTGAGCGTCGAAGCCAGATGACCCTTAACGAGCATCGTCACGAGCGGGTTGATGCCGGTCTGCATGATGGCGTTGCCTATGCCGAGCAGCGAGAAAGAGATGTACATCAGCCAGAGCTGGCTCTCCTTTGTAGGCATAAAGCTGTCGAAGAGCGGCAGGAGCACAGCCAATGTTGTGATTACTACTGAGAGCAGAACGGTCTTCTTTCTACCTATCTTATTCATCAGCATGCCCGTAGGCACAGAGAAGATAAGGAACCAGAAGAACACGAGCGAAGGGAAGAAGTTTGCAGCGGAGTCGGAGAGTCCGAAGTCTTCCTGCATGTTGTTTGAAACCGCACCGACCAGATCGACGAAGCCCATAGTGAAGAAGGCAATCATCACCGGGATGAGTGTCAGTTTGCTTTGATTGGAATTGTTCATTGCGTATGAAACTTTTAGTTATTAGTTGAGTTGAGAATTAATTTCTGCGGCAAAATTACACTAAACGTGCCGAGCAGAGCGAAAATTATGTTGCATAAAGTTGCAATAATCGCATTGCGCAACATATTTGCTACAGATGCAACATTCGTACTATTGCGCTTTACACAGTACAAGAAAGCGGAGGTGTGGTATCCTCCGCTTTTTCGTATTAAGGGTTTTATATTTACACCGAATATCGGTGGCGTCCTTTAGTAGTTCTTGTTCTGCTTATACAAGCCAGGCACATAGTAGAGCTGGTTGTAAGGAATCGGATAGAACTCGTTCTTGCCAGCCGTGTAGTGGGCATCCTTAAGATACGTAGCGTATGTCTGTCCGTCGTACACGTCGTTCTTCTCGGTTGCGAAGTAGGCGTTGAGAGTCTTTGAAGCCAATCCCCAGCGACGCAGGTCGAAGTAGCGTCCGTTCTCCATTGCAAGCTCCAGACGGCGCTCCCAGCGCAGACACTTGCGTGCCGTCTCCTTGTTCTGGAAGTAAGACTCGGGATAGAGCGCTATCTCGCACTGATCCTTGGCGTAAGCGATGTGCTTGTCTACAGAGTTCTTCGCACGCTGGCGAATGTCGTTGATTATGGTGCGAGCCTCAGCAAGCTGGTCGGTCTCGATGAGAGCCTCTGCACGCATGAGCATCACGTCGGAGTAGCGGAACACATAGTCGTTCATATCAAACGCCTGCCATGAGCCGTTGTAGGTCTCGCCCTTAGAGCGCTGCGGCACCTCCTTCATAGAGCAGTAGTAGCCGTAAGTGTTCGGTGTGCGACTGTTAGCCTTTGTGAGCGTATACTCCTTCTCATACTTGTACGGGAAAGTAGGCATACCCACGGTGTGGAAGAGACGCGGATCCCATTTCTGGGTGGTCGGCTTGCCGTTGACGGGATAGTCGATATGCTTGTTATAATCGTCAAACTCGGGCAGTCCGTTCTTTGTCTTGAAAGCGTTCACGAGGTCCTGCGACGGCTTGTGGAAGTCCCATCCGCACGACCACATTCCCCAAACACCGTTGAGCACGTTGCTCCAGTTGGCGCGTCCGAAGGTGGTATTGTCCTCCTTGTAGTCGGAAGTCTGCACAGCGAACACACTCTCCTTGCTGTTCTTATGTTCGGGCAGGAAGATGTCGCCGTAGTCTTCAAGATAGCCGAAGTAAGGCGAGTTCTTCACCACGTTTGTGTATTCGATCACCTTCTGCATATACTCCTTGTTGACGTGGTCGTAGCCGTTGGTTGCCTCGTAGCCGTCGCCGTAGGCAAGCGTCAGATAGCACTTGGCGAGATATGCCGCAGCAGCAACACGGTTGACGCGGTTCTGGTCTTTCTGCATCTCGGGCAGCACGTCGTATGCCTCCTTGAAGTCGTTTATTATCTTGCCGAACAACTCCTGGTATGTAAACTCGTCGTTGCGGGTCTTCTCCTGAAGATTGTTCTTCATTACGTTCTCGTCAATCCAAGGCACCTGGCGGAACATGGTGATGAGCTTGAAGTAGAAGTGGGCGCGCAGGAACTTCACCTCTGCCACACGCTGCTTCGTCATCTCCTCGCCAAGCTTGCTGTCGCCATACTGCTCAAGCGAGAGCAGCGCGCGGTTGCAGCGGCTAACAGCACAGTAGAGGCGATACCAAAGTTCGTCGAACTCGCCCGGTGTAGAAGTCATGGTCGACCAAATCTCCATCGGATGATAGCCAGTGTCGGTAGTGCCCGATCCGCCCTTCAAGCAGTCGTCTGACGACAAATCGCCGTAAGGCCAGAGGTTGAACGGATAAGAGTACCAGCAGTCGCCGAGCATGGCGTATGCCGAATTGACCATGTCGTCGGGGAGTTTGAAAGCCTTGTCCTGATCGACTACGCCCTTCGGAGAGTCGTCGAGGAAATCGCTACACGATGTTACAGTGCCGAGCGTGAGCATCGCTGCAAATATATATTTATATAAATTTTTCATTGTTCTGATTCTTTAAATTGTTTTGACTTCTTTGTAATATCAATAGCTCCTTAGAAACTGAGCTGCAGTCCGAACGACACTGATGAAGAGTGAGGATATGCCCAGTTGGGGTTCTCGGGGTCGGAGATGGTGAAGCTGCTGCTCTTCCATGTGAAGAGGTTCTGACCAGAAACATATACACGAGCCGATGTCATGTGGAGCTTCTTCAGGAGCGAGTCGCTGAAGTTGTAGCCAAGCTGCAGCGTGCGGAGCTTCATCCAGTTGCCGTGTTCTACGAAGTAAGTAGAAGCGCGTCCCTCGTCACCGGTGTTGTTGGTTGTGAGCGCCGGTATCTTAGACGAAGTGTTGTCCTCGGTCCAAGCGCCAAGCATACGGTTGCCCTTGTTGCTTCCGGCGTCGGTGAGGCTCCAGAAGTCGGTCTGGAATTTCTGGTTGTTGTAAACATCTACGCCGCATACTCCCTGGAAGAACATAGAGAGGTCGAAGTTCTTGTATCCGAGCTGCACGTTAAGACCCCAGTTGAAGTCGGGCACCGGATCGAATATCCATGTCTGGTCCTTTGCGTCGATAGTGCCGCTGTGGTCGAGGTCGGCATACTTCAATCCGCCCACACGAGCGTTAGGCTGACCAGAGGCTTTTGCCTCCTCGCTGTTCTGGAAGAGTCCATCTACAACGTAGCCCACGATAGAGCCGTAAGGCTTCTTCGACTGCACGAGGTTCTCCTTCACTGTGTGTGCATACGAGCCGGTTGTGGTAGAAGGCAGATACGTCACTTTGTTGCGGAAGAAGTCGATGTTGGCAGTCACGTCGTAGCGCAGACCATACTTAGTGATGTGGCGGTAGCCCACGCTTGCCTCCATACCCACGTTGCGAAGCGACGGACCGTTCGACCATGTAGAACCGCCCTCGCCCACTGCTCCGAGGAATGCCGGCGAGATAAGCATGTCCTTTACATCCTTAATATATGCGTCAACCGATCCGTAGAGTTCCTGGCTGAGCAAAGAGAAGTCGGCACCAACGTTATACTGTATTGTTGTCTCCCACTTCAAGTTGTCGTTCGCAGTCTGAGTTGCGCGGAAACCTGACGGGAAGACGCCTGTACCCTGACGATAGAGATCGTAAGCGGTAGATGTAACACGATCTAATCCGTAGTCGGCTACATACAAGCCGTAGCGAGCTGTGTTGGAAATCTCCTGGTTACCAGTCTTACCCCATGAGGCACGAATCTTAAGATCGTCAATCCAGTTTGCTTTGAGGTTCTTCGAAAGACGATAGCCCAAAGTAGCAGCAGGGAAGTTGCCATAGCGATTGTTCTTGCCGAAACGCGAGCTGCCGTCACGACGTATGGTGAACGAAGCAAGGATAAGATCCTGCCAGTTGTAGTCGACCTTACCGAAGAACGAAGCCAGCGAGTAGCCGGAGCCGATACCCGTAGCGCGCTCAATACCCGTAGCGGCATCAGGCCACATATAGTCCTTGTCCTCTATCACGTAGCTCTGGGCATACGCACCCATATCCTCTACGGTCTGCCTGTGAAGTTCCATACCGGCGAGCACCGTGAAGTCGTGGTCGCGTGCAATCTTGAAGTTGTAGTTGGCTGTGTTACTCCATGTCCAGCGCACGTCGTCGTGGGCAGAGAGTGTGGTGCTCGGTATGTTGTTGTTCACGATGTCCGACTTGAACGTGTGGTTCATCGAGCGAATGAACGAATGATAGTAGTCGAGACCGAAATTAGAACGGAGCACAAGGCCCTTCAGCGGTTTCACATCTACATAGGCATTGCCGAACACACGCCATATCTTCAGTGCGTTGTCGCGGTTCATGTACATCTCGCGCAGAGGGTTCTGACGGTCGCTCATACCACCCACCGGACCAGCGAATGTAGTGCCGTCTTCTTCGTATACGGGCACCGTAGGCGACATCTTCAACGCATTCTCCATCGGTGCGCTATTTACCTGCTTCGAGTAAGTAACCGTAGCGTTCTCGCCTACACTTACAATCTTGTTCACATTGTATGTAGAGTTGAATCGGGCTGAGAAGTTCTCGAAGTTAGAATACTTCAAGATACCGTCGTTCTTCTTGTAGCCTGCAGAGAAAAGACCAGTGAACTTGTCGGTGGCACCCGACAGAGAGAGGTCGTAGCTCTGCATGAAACCGGTGCGCGAAATCTCGTCAAGCCAGTCGGTGTCCGACAGTCGCATTGTTTTCTTTGCATTGATGTAGCCGTCGTATGCACCGTTTACGGTATATGTCTTATAGCTTTTTGAGGCAGGATCGTATGCCTTGATGGTGCGGCCGGTAGAGGCATTGAAGTCAAGACCATAGTTGTGGGCATAAGCCACGGGGTCGAGACCATCGTTGAGTGCAGCCTGAGCCATTGCCGTTGCATACTCTGAGGTGTTGCAGAGCTTCATCATCGACTGCGAGTTGTAGAACTGAGCAGTAAGGTTTGCCGAGAAGTCAACATTCAGCTTGCTACCCTTCTTGCCATGCTTTGTGGTGATGATGATAACGCCGTTGGCAGCACGCGAACCATAGATAGATGCAGAAGCAGCATCCTTGAGCACCTGCATACTCTCAATATCGTTCATGTTGAGCGAGTTGAGGGTTGTGGTGGTAGGCACACCGTCGATAACAAAGAGAGGATCTTGAGAAGAATTGAACGAACCGATACCACGAATGCGAACCGTACCGGTGCCAACTGGCGAACCGTCGGTGGTGATAGTCATGCCCGGCACCTTGCCCTGAAGCGAACGCATAGGATCTGTGTCGGCTGTCGACTTGAGATCTTTGGTGCTTACTACAGATACAGAACCGGTCAAGTCGGCCTTGCGCTGCACCTGATAACCCGTTACTACCACTTCGCCGAGAACCTCTGAGTTGTCCTGAAGCACAATCTTGAGGTTTTCGCCTGCCTTCACCTCCTGGTCTTTACAACCTATATAAGAGATGATAAGAGTTTCGCCTGGCTTCACGTCAAGTTTGAAGTTGCCGTCGATATCCGTCACTGTACCCATGTTCGTGGAGCCCTTAACCTTAACCGATGCACCGATAATAGGTTCACCGGCGTTGTCGGTCACTGTTCCACCGATGCCGTTGGTCTGAGCATATGCGCCTGACCCAGCGAGCATGAGCATACCTACTAAAGCTACTTTTGCTTTTTTCATAAGTTTTACGTTTTTTGTTGTGGGTTTAAGTTTTACGGTTGCAAAGTTATAAAACAAAAGATGAGTGACATTTCATGAATCGTTCACAAAATATCACTCATGTTACATGCAACAATCGTTGACTAAATAGTCAAAAACGTTGAGTTTTTTTTCATATTTTTCACGAAAAGCTAAACCTTCATCTCCTCTCTGACATCTGTCGGATACTTGTCATACTGCTTTTTGAAGCATGAGGAGAAGTAGCCCGGGGTGGCAAATCCCACTTCGTTAGCTATTTCTGATACTGTTTTATCTGTTGTTTTGAGCAGCTGCATGGCGTGCTTGAGTCGTGTCTCGCGCAAAATCTCGACGGGAGTCATGCCCGTAAGCGCCTTCACCTTGCGATAGAGCTGCACACGCGAGAGTCCAACCTCGTCGCCCAGATCTTCTATCTTGAGATTGGTATTCGACATGTGCTTCTCCATTGCCTTGAGGAAGGTATCGAGGAAGCGGCGGTCGGGCGAAGGGGATGTAGAATGTTGAGTGTTGAATGTTGAATGTTGAGATGGTGTGGTGTTGAGGTGTTGAGTATAGAGGTTTTGAGTGTTGAACAGTTGGCGCAGCTTCTGACGATTGGCAAGCAGCGACGCGATGTTGGCAAGCAGCAAGTCGGCGCTGAACGGCTTTGTCATGTATATGTCGGCACCGGTCTGCAATCCTTCGATGTGCTGCTGCTCGCTGCTGCGTGCTGTAAGCAGCAAAACGGGAATGTGGCTTGTTGCCTCGTGTTGCTTAAGACGGGTGCAGAAGGCGAGTCCGTCCATTACGGGCATCATCACGTCCGACACTACGATGTCGGGCACACTCTCCACTGCGAGCTTCAGTCCGCTCTGTCCGTCGGCTGCTTCTATCACATAGTAGCGGTCGAGCAGCAGCGTGCGCAGATAAGCACGCATGTCGGCGTTGTCGTCTACAATGAGCACCGTGGTGAGTTCCTCAGCATTGTCGTTGATAAGTGTGTCGTGACGACTCTCCTGCACAGCCTTGCGACTTGCTAAGAGTTGCTCGTCGGTAGTTACGGTAGTGTCGTCAACGGTGGCGCTGTTCTCGCGACGAAACAGCAGCACGTCGCTCACAAGGCGCTGCAACTGTTCTACGTTGCGCTGCACGATGCCCACGAGCTGCTGCTGGTCGCCCTTGCCTTCTGCGAGTTGGTTGATTGGTCCAGCTATAAGCGTGAGCGGAGTACGCAACTGATGCGATGCGTTTGTGAAGAATCGAGTCTGCTCATCATTCAGTTCGCGCATTCGACGGTTGGCACGACGTGTGGCTTTCACAGCACGCCATGTAGTGAAAACAGCTACAGCAAGCAACAGAATAATGAGGAATGCCACAGCGAGCAGCGTGCGCTGGAGATGAAAAAAGCCGAGATACGTTTCGAGTTTCGACTGTATAGTGGCGAGATATCGGTTCTGCTTCATCAGCGAGTGGCTGCTCAGCGCTATGTCTGCCACGTTCTGCGGCGTGACGACAATGCTTTTCAGGTTATTCGTACGCTCGAACGGCTTACCCTCAAGTATGCGCAGAGCGAGAGCAATCACTTCCTCGCCATGCGTAGGATAGATGTACGACGCGGCGAGTTGTCCGTTCTGCACAGCGTCAAGACCCTCGCCCGGCAGTCCGTCGATGCCAAGAAAGCGTATCTCACGCTCTTTGTGCAACTCTTTTGCAGCCTCGTAAGCTCCCACAGCAGCAAGGTCGCTATGACAGAACACTACATCTACCGCCTTGCCATTCTTCAGCCATTCACGCATAATGCGCTTGCAGTCGTCATACGACCATTGACTTGGCACATGACGATAGTCGATTGACGGATTTTTGCTGATGATTTCGCTAAATCCGGCGTGGCGCTGTGCGGCAGGCGATATTGCGAGCGGGCCGGTCATCTCCAACACAATAGGGCGTCGTCCGTCTGTCTTAACACTGTCACGGCATAGCAAGACTGCATACTCCGCCATCTTGCGTCCTGCCTCAACGTTGTCGCCACCGATATAAGCGGTATAGTCTTTCAGAGCTGTAGTGCGGTCGAAGAAAACAATAGGGATGTTCTTTTCGCGAGCGCGTTGCAGACTACCATTCAGAGCATGGTAGTCATTAGGCGAAACCACAAGCAAGTCGACACCCTCGTCCACAAGACTGTCTATCTGCAGGCATTGGCGTTCGTTGTTATTGTCGGCGTTCTTTATTATCACCTTCACATCATTGTCGTAGAGGTGCTGCGCTGAGAGCATCTCTACGTTGGCTTTATCGCGCCACGCACCGCCTACGCACTGCGATACACCTATCTTATATTTATAGTGATTGGAGCAACCGCTGAGCGTAACAAGCGTCGCTAATAATATAAATAATGTATTAGAGATTCTGGTTTTCATAAATACATGTAAGGTTTTAATGCTTTCATTAGCAAAGTTAAGTAATTTATCGAAAAGTGTACACAATATTTTAAACAATTCGCTCAATAATTGTTTCATACGCTGTTTTCTGCAATTTTAGGAAACATAAATGTTATACAGATTTAGACATATAGCTTAATTTTGCAGCAGAAACCGAGAATCTATCGGCTCGGCAATTTCGATTATTCTAAAAACCTATATAAAATATGGACAAATCTTTCTTCAGCCGCACAGCGGCAGCGTCGCTCCTCGTAGGACTTGCAATGACAGCCTCGGCGCAGCAGACCCATTTTCTCAGTAGCAACCACTGCATCTATCGTGTTGACAAATCGCAGAAATACCTGCTCTTGCCGGTGCAGGAGAAGGCTGAGATGTGCAACGTGAAGGTCATAGACGGCAACAATCAGGTGAAGGCGTTCAACATACGTCTGGCTTCAAACCACATCGACTATTATGTGCCGTTCTTCCTCGACGAGTATAAGGAGAACAGCAATATCTCTTTCGACATCCACGTGAACGGCACCTACCGCAACGATGGCGGCATCGCGAGCTTCACCTGCTGGAAGAACATGAAGTACGCCGACTCGCTCGACCTCTCCAACCGCGAGCAGTATCGCCCCGTATACCACCACACTCCTACTTACGGATGGATGAACGACCCGAACGGCATGTTCTACAAGGACGGCGTATGGAATCTCTACTTCCAGTACAACCCGTACGGATCGCAGTGGGAGAACATGACATGGGGTCACTCTACGTCTACCGACCTCATGCACTGGAAGTTTGAGGGTACGCCTATTGAGCCTGACGCATGGGGCACTATATTCTCTGGTTCGGCTGTGGTAGACCACAACAATACTGCCGGATTCGGTAAGGATGCCGTAGTGGCTATGTACACATCGGCTGGCGAGAACCAGACGCAGAGCCTCGCCTACAGCAACGACAACGGCATGACGTTCACAAAACACGAGGGCAACCCCATAATCACAAGCAGCACACCCGACTTCCGCGACCCACACATGTTCTGGAATGAGGATATCAAGAAGTGGAACATGATTCTTGCCGAGGGTCAGCACATGGACATATACTCGTCTGACGACCTTAAGGACTGGAAACTCGAGAGCCAGTTCGGTGCCGAATACGGCAACCACAGCGGCGTATGGGAGTGCCCCGACCTTATGAAACTGCGCGTGCGCGGCACCGACACATATAAGTGGCTTCTCATGTGCAACGTCAACCCCGGCGGTCCGTTCGGTGGTTCGGCTACACAGTATTTCGTAGGCGACTTCGACGGTAAGAAGTTCACATGCGAGACAGCACCTGAGGTGACACGCTGGATGGACTACGGCAAGGACCACTACGCTACCGTGACCTTCGACAACGCTCCTAACGGTCGCCACGTGGCTATGGCATGGATGAGCAACTGGCAGTATGCCAACCAGGTTCCTACAATGCAGTATCGCTCGGCCAACTCCATTCCGCGCGACCTCGACCTCTACGAGTATCAGGGCAACACCTACTGCGGCGTAACTCCGTCGCCTGAGATGACAGCGGCACGCCCGAAGAAGTCTACAAAGACACTGAGCGAGTCGTGCGAACTGGTGGTTACACTCAAGGGCACAGCCACAATCACTCTCCTCAACGAAAAGGGCGAGAAGGTGGTGATGGTTTACGACGACAAGATTCGCACGTTCACCGTCGACCGCTCAAAGAGCGGACTGAAGGACTTCAGCGACGACTTCTCTGCCGTCACAACAGCTCCGGTTCACGGCAAGATGACTCAGCTCAGAGTGTTCATCGACCGCTGCAGCATCGAGGCGTTCGACGCAGAAGGTCGCATGGCTATGACCAACCTCGTATTCCCGACCAAGCCCTACAACAAGGTCATGGTCAAAGGCAGGGCGAAATACGCTGTCTATAACCTGAAGTAGCAAAGGATCTACTTTACAATACTGAAAAAAGACGTATATACGGCATCACCCGTGCGAGTAATCGTTCGGCGTGATGCCGTATGTTTTTTAGCATACACGCTCAGCGTGGGTCTGAAGTTCTAACACATTAAAGCATAAGTAGCAGGTTTTAAATAAGCAAGAAGTGGGCTGCGGGCAGTGGAAAGTGTAAAGGAAAGTCGCCCAAACCTCGGACTTATGTCATCGTACACCGAACGGAATCCGATCGGACACCGAACGCAATCCGATCGGACGCCGA
>ULZB01040924.1_pt1 | contig 11057 bp, 10 predicted proteins | sample 1962691 | NCBI WGS metagenome assembly ULZB01 (sample SAMEA4835878, study PRJEB28245) | human gut metagenome | biome: gut microbiome; material: fecal sample | place: Denmark | collected 2008 | reverse complement strand
CTATATGCTTAATCCCCTAGATATATCGGGTGAGCCAAAATATTCCTGCCTCTTCTTCCCCTTTATCTTCTTAACAAAAAATCGTCCTAAATGGTTACTATTTCAATTAAAATTAGTAACTTTGCACTCAAATATAAAAAAGATAAAGATTAGGATGAAAAAAATGTTATTTACGCTGCAATTACTGCTGTTCGCAGTTATTGCACAGGCACAACTGCTTAGCCCTGTAAAATTCACCAGTCAGTTGAAAACTAACGGGACAGCAGTTGCAGAGATTGTATTCAGTGGAAAGATTCAACCAGGATGGCACGTTTACTCTACAGGTTTGGGAAGCGACGGACCTATCTCGGCAACCTTCAACGTCAACAAAATGGAAGGCGTAGAACTCGTCGGCAAACTGCAGGCACGAGGCAACGAGGTGTCGAAATACGACAATATGTTCGGCATGAAGCTGCGTTTCTTCGAAGGAAGCGCCACTTTCGTGCAGAAGGTAAAATTCACTGCTGCTCAGTATGTTATCGACGCATACTTGGAATACGGAGCCTGCAACGACCAGAGCTGTCTGCCTCCTTCAGAGGTCAACTTCAAGCACACAGGCAAGGCACCTGCCATAGACAGCAAGGCTGCTCTGGAAGCCAAGACCGACAACAAGCAGGACGCTGCAATGGCAGCCAAGGCCAAAGCCGACTCTATCGCCATGATGCAGGCTGCCTTGACCGACACCGCACAGCAGAACACCTTGGACAGCGCAGCCCTGGCTCAAGCTGCCGAACAGCTCGACACCAAGGCGCTGTGGCAGCCCGTAGTGAAAAAGCTGCAGGCGTTTGGAGGCGCCAACGACATAGCCAACCACTCACTCATCTATATCTTCCTGATGGGACTGGTGGGCGGACTCCTCGCGCTGGTGATGCCTTGCATCTGGCCTATCATTCCTATGACGGTGAGTTTCTTCCTGAAACGTGCCAAGAACGACAAGAAGAAGGGCGTTCGCGATGCCTGCACTTACGGACTCAGCATCGTGGTTATCTATCTGACTCTGGGTCTCGCCGTCACAGCCATCGCAGGTCCAAGCACACTCAACGCCCTGTCTACAAGTGCCGTATTCAACATCATTCTCTTCGTACTCTTGGCTGTGTTCGCCTTCTCATTCTTCGGATGGTTTGAAATCAAACTGCCCGACCGCTGGGGCAACGCCGTAGACAACAAGGCATCGAGCACCACTGGACTGATATCCATCTTCCTCATGGCCTTCACACTCGTACTGGTGTCTTTCTCGTGCACTGCACCTATCATCGGACTGCTGTTGGTTCAGACGGTGACATCGGGCGACTGGCTGGCTCCTACCGTGGGCATGCTGGGATTCGCCCTGGCACTCGCCCTGCCCTTCACCCTCTTCGCACTCTTCCCATCATGGCTTAAGTCGGCTCCAAAGTCTGGCTCATGGATGGAAACCATCAAGATCGTACTGGGATTCGTCGAACTGGCGTTCTCGCTGAAGTTCCTCTCTGTAGCCGACCTGGCTTACGGCTGGCACATCTTGGACCGCGAGGTGTTCCTGTCGCTTTGGATAGTCATCTTCGGCGCCCTGGGTCTCTACCTCATCGGTAAGTTGAAGTTCCAGGTGGACGCCATCGGAGGCGAGATAGACAAGCCTATGCCCGTGCCCTGCATCATGCTGGGTCTGTGCTCGCTGGCCTTCGCCGTGTATATGGTTCCAGGACTCTGGGGCGCTCCCTGCAAGGCGGTAAGTGCCTTCGCTCCTCCTATCAACACACAGGACTTCAATCTGAACACTAAGACCGTAGAGCCTGCCTACAAGGACTACGAGATGGGAATGGCTGCTGCCAAGGCTCAGGGCAAACCCGTGCTGATAGACTTCACAGGATTCGGCTGCGTGAACTGCCGCAAGATGGAAGCTTCGGTATGGACCGATGCCAACGTGGCTGACAAACTGACCAAAGACTACGTGCTCATCTCGCTCTATGTGGACGACAAGACACCTTTGCAACAGCCTATGGAAGTGACTTTCAACGGCGAGAAGCGCACCCTGCGAACCATCGGCGACAAGTGGAGCTATCTGCAGGCAAGCAAGTTTGGTGCCAACGCTCAGCCCTTCTACGTGGCTGTCGACAACGACGGCAATCCGCTCACCGCAGCTTTCAGCTTCAAGGAAGACGTCAACGCATATCTTGAGTTTCTGAATAAGGGACTCGACAACTACAGAAAGTAAAACTCGAGTAAAATAAATAAAACTATGAACAGTAGAAAAGAAATTCCAGTCCTGTTGCTTACAGGCTATTTAGGCAGTGGAAAGACAACACTACTCAACAAGATTTTGGCTAACCAGAAAGGCATCAAGTTTGCAGTCATCGTCAACGATATCGGCGAGGTGAACATCGATGCTGCCCTCATAGAACAAGGAGGCGTGGTAGGAAAGAAAGACGACTCGCTCGTGGCTCTGCAAAACGGATGCATCTGCTGTACGCTGAAGATGGACCTCGTGGAACAGCTCAAGGAAATCGTCGACATGCAGAAGTTCGACTACATCGTCATTGAGGCAAGCGGCATCTGCGAGCCTGCGCCTATCGCACAGACCATCTGCTCGATTCCTACTCTCGGACCACAATACGTCAAGAACGGAGTGCTGAGACTCGACAGCATCGTTACCGTTGTGGACGCTCTGAGAATGAAAGACGAGTTTGCAGGCGGCGACGACCTGATGAAGGACAACATCGACGAGGAAGATCTGGCGTCGCTCGTCATCCAGCAAATAGAGTTCTGCAACATCATCCTGCTCAACAAGGCTGCTGAGGTGGAACCCAAAGACCTCGACAAACTGAAGCACATCATCAAAGCCATACAGCCAAAGGCTGAAATCTTCGAGTGCAACTACGGCGACGTAGACCTCGACAAGATTGTCAACACACGTAAGTTTGACTGGGAAACCGTGGCCACATCGGCTGGATGGATCCAGGAGATTGAGGCAGAACGCAACGAAGATCATCACGAACACGACGAACACGACGATCACGATGATGACGATGACGACGATGAGCACGAGCATCATCATCACGACCACGACGATGAGCACGAGCATGATGAACACGAGCATCATCATCATCACGACCACGACCATCACCATCATCACCACGACGATGAGGGAGAGGCTGAGGAATACGGCATCGGCACCTTCGTGTACTACAGCCGCAAGCCTTTCGACCTGGGACTCTTCGACGACTTCGTGGCACGCAAATGGCCACGCGACGTGGTAAGAGCCAAGGGAATCTGCTACTTTGCCGACGAGAGAGACATGTGCTACGTGTTCGAACAGGCTGGAAGACAGAAGACCGTGAAGCAGGCTGGACAATGGATAGCCACCATGCCTAAAGACCAACTCGACGAGCTGCTGGCACGTGAGGAACAGCTCAGAAAGGAATGGGATGACAAGGTGGGCGACAGAATGATCAAGATCGTATTCATCGGTCAGCATCTGCAGAAAGAGGCCATCTGCAAGGAATTGGACAAATGCCTCGTGGATTAAGTCGACACACAGCAGAAAAATTACATAAATACGTAACTGAACTTCAGCAAGTTCGGAAGTTAAACACAACATAATACGCAACAAAAAGAAACAGCATGAAGATTGATTTTAGACCAGCTTTCATGAAAGACTTTGACGGTTGCTGGACGGTCATCAACGAAGCCAGAGAACAGATGATCAAGTCGGGACGTCACCAGTGGACAGAGCAATATCCTGCCTACAAGGACATCCTGGCAGACATCAACAACGGCAATGCCTATGTGCTCACCGTGAACGACCAGATAGCCGTTTACGGAGCGGTGGTGCTGAACGGAGAACCTGCCTACGAGTTTCTCGAAGGAAAATGGCTCACCAACAGCAACTATTACGTCATACACCGGTTCGCAACCCTGCCCAAACTGCAGAGAGAAGGATACGCACGCATTTTCATCAACAAGGTGTGCAGCCTGTGCGAAGTGGAGCACGTGCCCAGCATCAAGGTGGACACCAACTACGACAACCTGCCCATGGTGAGCCTGCTCTCGTCTATGGGATTCTGCCTTTGTGGACAGGTGAGCTATGGAGAGAGAGGGCTGAGATTCGCCTTTGAAAAAATCACCATGCGGCCCAAAGAGCATAGATAAAAAGAAGAAACTCCAAAAAATTCAGGAGAAAAAAACACAACGATGATCAGCAAGAACAAGATAAAATATATCAAGTCGCTCGAACTGAAGAAAAACCGCAACAAGGAAGGTAAGTTCGTGGCTGAAGGACACAAGGTGGTGGACGACCTCTTAGTGCTGCAGCCTGCATCGCTTATTGTGGCTACCGAAGAATGGCTCAAAGACAAAAGCATTGACCCAAGGACGGAAGTGGTCACGGTAAGCGAGGAGGAACTCAGAAAGGTGAGCTTCCTGCAGCATCCGCAACAGGTGCTCGCCGTCTTTGACCAAAGGGAAAACAGAGACTTCGCTTCTGCCAACATCGACTTCAACTGTCTGAACCTTGCCCTCGACGGAGTGCAGGACCCGGGCAACCTGGGAACCATCATCCGCATCGCCGACTGGTTTGGCATAGAGAACATTTACTGTTCGCCCGAAACTGCCGATGTGTATAATCCCAAGGTGGTGCAAGCCACGATGGGAAGCATCGCCAGAGTGAAGGTCCTGTATGGCGACCTGATGGCGCTGTTCGCCTCGCTGCCTGCCGACGTGCCTGTCTACGGTACCCTGCTCGACGGTGAGGACATCTATGCACAACAGCTCGACAACCGTGGATTCATCGTCATGGGAAACGAGGGAAAAGGCATCTCGCCAGAACTCACCCAGAGGGTGAACCGCAGGCTGCTCATCCCCAACTTCCCTCCAGAAAGACCTACTGCCGACAGTCTGAACGTAGCAATAGCCACGGCCATCACCTGCTCGGAATTCAGAAGACAAGGAAGGAGATGAAACTAATGTTTAGTGTTTAATGTGCAGAAAGGTTGTTATCCCACAATTAAACACTAAACATTAAACATTTAACACTAAGCATTCAATGAAACTATGAAGATAAATGATTTGATAAAGCATCGCAGTGTAACTGCCTGCATGAAAGAAGCTTACAGTCTGATGACTGGCAATGTGAAGAACCTGCTGAAAAGTACATGGTGGGCTTTTATGATCTATGCATTCATGGTGGCATTCATGGTTTACCTGCGCACACCCAACAAGATGCTTCACGACTGGGGCGAGGAAAACATGATGCTGTCGTTCTGCCTGCAGACGATCGTTTACTTGGGTGTCATCGTGGCGGCTTTCCTCATGGGAGCAGCAGCATGGCGCTGGCTGACCGACAAGCCTTTTGGCAGAATGTTGAAGCGGTTTACTACGATTTATCTCGCTTCGGCTGTCGTCAGTTTCGTCGTCACATTCGCCGCAACGTTTGCCCTAACTTGCTTTTACCTTACGGCATTTCTCACAGCCTCAGGCTCGGCTGCTACGGCAGATTCGGCAGCAGGCTCTCCCTCGCTCCTCATCATCGTGCTCTTTGCACTCGCCATCGTCGCTGCCACCGCCCTCTGCATGGCGGTGAGTCTGCCTTTCGCCTATCTCACTCCCAAATACATGTTGCAGGAAAAGGGTGAGAAATTACGCCCCTGGAAATCATTCAAGTGCGGATTCCGCCACATGGGTTCCATCTTCAAGATGGGGTTCCTGGGCAGTCTTGTCATCCTGGTGGCAGGTATCCTGATCTACATTCCTCTCGCCATCCTGATAGGCGCACAGGTATCGGCACAGATGGGCACTCTCGAAGGCGACCCGGTAGGAACGCCCTCCTACTTCACCTTCCTCTTCATCGTCGTAACAGCTCTCCTGCTGTTCATCTTCGCATACATCCTGCACTGGTTGTTTATCTCGTACATCTATCTCTATGGCAGTATAGAGAACGACGAAATGAAGAAAACTGAAATGCTAAATGCTAAAAATCATTCAACATAAAAAAGACATAGACATGAAACAAACCAGACTGCTATTCATCGACCGCGACGGAACCTTGATTCAGGAGCCGGAAGATGAACAGATTGACAGCTTCGAGAAGCTTGTCTTCACCAAGGGCGTGATGAGAAACCTCAGTTTCATTGCCCAACACACAGACTATCAGCTCGTCATGGTGAGCAACCAGGACGGGTTAGGCACCGACTCCTTCCCGGAAAACACTTTCTGGCCTGTGCACAACTTCATCATCCAGACACTGGAAAGTGAGGGAATCCACTTCGAGGAGCAGCTGATAGACCGCCATTTCCCTGAGGAAAACTCACCCATGAGAAAGCCTGGCACCGGCATGCTGACCCACTATATTGACAATTCAGAATACGACTTGGCCAACAGCTATGTCATCGGCGACCGTGAAACCGACGCTCAGCTGGCCGAGAACCTGGGATGCAAGAGTCTGATACTGGGCAAAGACGGCATGGACTGGGACAAGATAGCCGAAATTCTCTTTGCCGGCGACCGCATCGCCGAGGTAAAACGCACCACCAAGGAGACTGACATATATATTAAGGTGAACCTCGACGGTTCGGGCCACTGCGACATCTCCACAGGACTGGGCTTCTTCGACCACATGTTGGAGCAGATAGGAAAGCACGGAATGATGGACCTCACCATCCACACCAAGGGTGACCTCTACGTGGATGAGCACCACACCATCGAAGATACAGGCATCGCACTGGGCGAATGTCTGCTTCAGGCATTGGGCAACAAGAGAGGCATCGAGAGATATGGCTACTGCCTGCCTATGGACGACTGCCTGTGCCAGGTGGCTCTCGACTTTGGTGGACGCCCCTGGCTCGTTTGGGACGCTGAGTTCCATCGCGAGAAAGTAGGCGAAATGCCCACCGAGATGTTCAAGCACTTCTTCAAGAGTCTGAGCGATGCTGCCAAGATGAACCTCAACATCAAGGCAGAAGGCGAGAACGAACACCACAAGATAGAAGGTATCTTCAAGGCACTCGCACGATCACTCAAGATGGCAGTGAAGCGAGATATCTATCACTTCGAACTGCCTTCATCGAAGGGAATGCTGTAAAAAAAAGAAGAACAAGCAGAAAGAATGCTGTAAAAAAATGCCAAAAAATTTGGCTGCATCAGAAGAAAGCAGTATCTTTGCAAATACATAAGGGTCGTTTCGGTTAGATTGGGATACTCATCACATTACAAATTATGAAACCGAGAAGACTTCTCTTGCCCATGGCGGGCCACAATAAGCCGGACTTCGTTCGGTGAAGCTGCAAAGCCGGTGGATTACAAAAGCGGGGGGCTCTCAAACTTATTGCTAAGTTCGGAGTTTCATCACATCATCGGGCGACCCTTTTCTTTTCATTCTTAGAACTTTGTCATTGAATACTCTCATCATTCTTTGAACAATATTCAACATCATAGAAAACATTCATCAACATTTTAAATTCATACGAATATCACATCATGTTTAGCGGAATCATAGAAAACATGGCTACTGTCGTGGCTGTGAAAAGGGACAAGGAGAATATCGACCTTACACTGGAATGCCCGTTTGCTGGCGAGTTGAGTATCGACCAGAGTGTGGCGCACAATGGAGTATGCCTCACGGTCGTGGCTTTAGAAGGCAACACCTATACGGTTACTGCCATGAAGGAAACACTCGACCGTTCCAACCTCGGACTGCTGAAAGAGGGAGACAAGGTGAATGTGGAACGTTCTATGATGCTCAACGGCAGGCTCGACGGACACATCGTACAGGGACACGTAGACCAGACTGCCACCTGTATTAACAAACGTGATGCTGATGGTTCCACCTACTATACTTTCGAATACAGACTCGACCGCGAGATGGCTCGCAAGGGCTACTTCACTGTCGACAAGGGTTCGGTCACTGTCAATGGTGTGTCGCTCACTGTCTGTGAGCCTACCGACAACACCTTCACCGTGGCTATCATTCCCTATACTCACGACCACACCAACTTCTGCAACATAGAAGTGGGAACCATTGTCAACATCGAATTCGACATCCTGGGCAAATACATCGCACGCCTGCAGGCTGTATCGAAAGACTGATAAATCTCTCTATCCTCACTCTGCTTAAAAGGCAAGACAAGGCAAACAAAAAGGGATTTAAAAACAAAGGGATTTAAAAACAAAATGAAGTTAGCTTCACTCGTTATGGAAGCTAACTTCATTTTTTTTATTCCAGATACTCGGTCTTATCCTCGATGCCGGCTTCGGCAAGAGCCTCCTTGCGCTCTACACACGTACCGCACTTTCCGCAATGCTTCTCGCCACCCTTATAGCAACTCCAGGTCTCAGAGTAGTCTATTCCCAATCGCTTGCCTATACGGGCAATGTCCGCCTTGGTGATGTTGGTATAAGGAGCTGACACGTGCACATCGACAAAGGTTCCTGCCTGGGCAGCCCGGTCGATGGCAGAGATAAACTCCGGACGGCAGTCGGGATAAATAGTGTGGTCGCCTCCATGATTGGCTATCAACACCTTCTTCAGGTTGTTGCTCTCAGCTATGCCGATGGCAATGCTCAGCATGATGCCGTTGCGGAAAGGCACCACCGTCGACTTCATGTTCTCGTCGGCATAATGTCCTTCTGGAATAGCATCGGCTCCTTCTAAGAGCGAGCTCTTGAAATACTGATGCATGAAACCCAAGTCGATGGTGATGTGCTTGATGCCCAAACGCTCACAGTGCATCTTGGCATAAGGAATCTCACGCTCGTTATGGTTGCTGCCATAGTTGAAACTGATACCCAAGGCTATCTCGTCTTTTTTATCGTAGAGCAGCGTGATACTGTCCATACCGCCGCTCACAATGATTACAGAATCCTTCATTTTGTATTTGAATTTATTATTTATAAAATTATATTGCAATCCAATATTAGCAAAATCTGCGTAATCCACGAAATCTTCGTGCACACTTATCCGAACAGACAGCGGAGCGCCTCTTCCACCTTCCTCACAGGATGGATGGTGATGCTGTACTTCGACCTGTCGAGCGAATGATAGTTGTAACGGGGAATGATGATGTCATGAAAGCCCAACTTCTCGGCTTCGGCGATGCGCTGCTCGATGCGGCTCACCGGACGAACCTCACCACTCAAACCTACTTCGCCAGCCATACACCAGCCAGCCTCGATAGGCGTGTCCACATTACTGCTCAATACGGCGGCTATCACACTGAGATCCATCGCCAGGTCTGTGACACGCAGTCCGCCTGCTATGTTCAGGAACACGTCCTTCTGCATCAGTTTGAAGCCTACCCTCTTCTCGAGCACAGCCAAGAGCATGTTGAGCCGACGCTGGTCAAAGCCCGTAGCCGAGCGCTGTGGTGTGCCATAGGCTGCGGTAGATACAAGCGCCTGCGTCTCGACCAGGAAAGGACGGACGCCCTCGATGGCACTGCTGATTGCCACTCCCGACAAACCGTCATGATCGTCGGTAAGCAAGAGCTCCGAAGGATTGCTCACCTGTCGGAGTCCACCCTGCTGCATCTCGTAGATACCTAACTCTGAGGTACTTCCGAATCGGTTTTTGATACTGCGCAGGATGCGATACATATAATGCTGGTCGCCCTCAAACTGAACCACCGTGTCGACAATATGTTCCAGAATCTTCGGTCCGGCCAAGGTTCCCTCCTTATTTATATGTCCGATAAGGATGACAGGAATGCCGCTGGTCTTGGCAAACCTCAACAAGGCAGCTGCGCACTCACGCACCTGTGAAATACTGCCTGGCGAGCTCTCCACCTCGTCGGTGGCAATCGTCTGTATAGAGTCTATTACCACCAGTCCGGGAGCCTGTTCCTGTATATGCGTGAAGATTTTCTCCAACGATGTCTCGCAAAGAATAGACACATTGTCGAGCGAGGCCCTGCCAGCAGCACTCTCATCGCCCACCGATGCAGAAGCCAGTCGGTCAGCACGCAGTTTAATCTGATGGGCACTCTCCTCGCCGCTCACATACATCACTTTCATGTCGGGCAAATGAAGAATGGTCTGAAGTGTGAGTGTACTCTTTCCGATGCCCGGCTCACCGCCCAGAAGCGTGATACTGCCAGGAACCAGTCCTCCACCCAGCACACGGTTCAGCTCACCATCGTGCATATCAATGCGCGGCTCATCATGAGCAGAAATATCGCGCAGACATACAGGCCTTGCTCCCCCATCGCTATGATTGCCGCCAAACATCGTGGCAGCACCTCCATGCCGCATGCTCATACCAGCGTTGCGGGCAGCCTGGGAGCCCGTATCATTGGCTATACGAATCTCCTTGAACGTATTCCATTGTCCACAACTCGGGCACTTGCCTATCCATTTCGACGACTCCTGACCACAGTTGCTGCAAACATAAGCTATCTTGTCTTTTGCCATATTCTGATGAGTATTAAAATCAAGGACAAAGGTACATTATTTTTTCACTTTCGCCAAATATTCGCCACACTTTCACATCAAAAGGTTACATTTTGCAAAGCCGATATTACATTACCAGCCTCTTTGATAAAAAAAATCCTTAAAAGAACACCAAAATTTGCAACATTCAGTTATTTTTCATACCTTTGCCTACAGTTTCAGCAGAGTTGACTTCAAATGAGTAAAACGCCTAAAAGGCAACACCCACGACAGTTGGCACAAAGTCTAAAACACAAGTCCTGTTCATCATTGTCATGGAGAACAATAAACAGACAGAACGAACGAGACAGATTACAACAAAGAACATTCTATTCATAATATAGAGAGAAATTAAATAACTAATAATAAAAACGTTAGGTAAAATGAAAATCGAAGATTTTAACTTTGCCGGTCACAAGGCAATCGTACGCGTTGATTTCAACGTGCCATTGGATGAAAATGGTAATGTAACAGACGACACTCGTATCCGCGGTGCCCTTCCTACATTGAAGAAGGTGCTGGCCGATGGTGGTGCTCTTATCATGATGAGCCATATGGGTAAGCCAAAGGGCAAAGTTAAGCCAGAGCTTTCTCTTTCACAGATTGTAAAGAACGTATCCGACGCT
>ULZB01024711.1_pt1 | contig 11235 bp, 10 predicted proteins | sample 1962691 | NCBI WGS metagenome assembly ULZB01 (sample SAMEA4835878, study PRJEB28245) | human gut metagenome | biome: gut microbiome; material: fecal sample | place: Denmark | collected 2008 | reverse complement strand
TATCAAATAGAGTAGGGTTGCCTACTTTATCTTTATAGGCACAACTAGCAAGTTTATGCTTTGTATGCATCAGTTTATCTATAGTATTCATAGTAATATAAGGCTGATCAGCGACCATGAAGATCATTCTAAATGGCTTCTCTAACGTATTTAAATAGTTCACAGCGGCCTTAATAGAATAAGAGAGACCATGAATACTCTCTAAACATAAAATGCTGGTAGCGCCTCTTTGAGACGCATATTGCAGTATCTCATCATATTGTGATACGACAATCACATGATTATATTCCTTTAATATGAGATCTAATGCATGTTGATATAACGGTTTATTTTGAAAAGGAAACAGCAGTTTGTTTCCTTTAAAACGTCTGCTGTTTCCTGATGCAAGATATATAATATATGTTTTATTCATCGATAGCCATGACAATCTTTTCAGGTGTCATTGGAAGATCTCTCACCCACGCACCACATGCACTGTGGATGGCAGCACATAAGGCTGGGGCTGGTGTATTGATGACACATTCACCAATAGACTTCGCACCAAATGGACCTGTTTTTTCATAACTGCTTTCAAAATAAACACGTAAATGACCCATATCAAGTCTTGTAGGAATCTTATATGTCATGAAGTTATTTTCAGTTAAACCACCCTTAGGTGAATAAGTAATACTTTCAGATAATGCCATACCGATACCCTGTACAAGACCACCTTCAGTCTGTACAGTTGCAAGATTAGTATTTACGACAGTACCACAGTCTACAACAGCTACATAATCTAGTATTTCTACAGAACCTGTTTCTTTATCTAATGCAATTTCTGCCATACCTACCATATATGGTGGTGGAGAAATTTTAGATGAATGAGTGCATGTTACCTGGATAGGGACTGTATTACCACACTGTGAGAATGTTGCGATATCCATATGTGTAAATGATTCATTTGTTGCTGGATTATCAATTGTATTGCCAGTAAATACTAATGATTCAGGATCACACTCCCACTTATTAGCAGCAATCTTCATCATGTTTTCTTTGAGCTCTTCACTCGCTTTTCTTACAGCCATACCAGTAACATAAGTTGTACTAGAAGCATAAGAACCAGAATCATATGGAGAAGCATCAGTATCTGCACCAAAGACAACAATATTGTCTACATCACATTCTAATTCTTCCGCTGCCATCTGGGCAAGAATAGTATCACATCCAGTACCCATATCTGCAGCACCAATGCTTAACATATAAGAACCATCATCATTTAACTTTAATGTAGCAGACCCAACATCGACACCAGAGATACCTGAGCCCTGCATTGCCATTGCAACACCTGCTGCCTTAATACGACCATCAGGCATTACAGTAGGAGTCTTACGGTTTTCCCAGTCAAATTCTTTCTTAGCACGTTCCATACATTTATCTAATGCACAGCTATCCGCAATTTCACCATAATAGGCATCCATCTTCTGACCTTGACGTACCATGTTCTTTTCTCTGATTTCTACTGGATCCATATGTAGAATATCAGCTAATTCATTGACACATGTTTCTAATGCATAAATACCCTGAGTCGCACCATATCCACGATATGCACCAGAAGATAATCTATTTGTATAAACAACGTCATAATGGAAGCGGAATGCTTCTAGATTGTTTGTATAAAGAGGAATAGACTTATGACCTGATAAACCTACAGTAGTAGGACCATGTTCACCAAAGGCACCAGAGTTAGACAATGTATATAAATCAATGGCACGAATAGTACCATCATTCATAGCACCCACTTTAGTAGTGACTTCCATTTCATGACGTGGACTACCCGCAATCTGAGATTCAGTACGTGTATAAATAAGCTTAGATGGTTTCTTAGTCATCCATGTAACAAATGCAGGATAGATTTCAGTCACAAGTGACTGCTTTGCTCCAAAGCCACCACCAATACGAGGCTTTTCAACACGAATCATGGACTTAGGAATATCTAAAGCATTTGCAAGAATACGACGTGCATGGAAGACAATCTGCGTAGAACTAATAACATGTAAACGACCATAAGTATCAATTTCACAATAAGTTCTAAATGTTTCCATCATCGCCTGATTGACTGCAGGAACGTGATAAGTACGTTCAATCACATGATCACATGATTTAAATACTTCTTCTAGATCACCATGTGTTTCATCTGCAGTGGCTACTAAGTTACGCTTATTATCTGCCCCTACAGGACATAATGCTTTCCAGTTATCTTCAGGATGTACAAGAATAGGATTATCTTTAGCAGTTCTAAAGTCTAATACAGCTTCTTCTACCTGATATTTTACTTTAATAAGTTTTAATGCTTCATCTACTTTCTTTTCATCATAACCAGCAACAATCGCAACTGGATCACCTACGAATCTTACTCTCTGATCTAAGATCAAACGATCATAAGGGCTTGGTTCTGGATAAGTTTGACCAGCCATAGTGAAACGTTTCTGAGGCACATCTTTATAAGTATAAACAGCTTCAATTGTATCTACTGCCTTAGCTGCTTCTGTATCAATACTCTCAATTAATGCATTAGCATGAGGAGAATGAACAAGCTTTACAATTAAACAGTCATGAGGTGTTACATCATCTACATAGACAGGTTTACCTAATAATAGGTTCATTGCATCTTTTTTTCTTATAGGTTTATTAACCTGCTTTAATTCCTGACTCATCCTAACACTTCCTTTCCATTTTCCTTGCAGTAATTAATATAGTTTCTAATACCTCTTAATTGTCCTTCATAACCAGAACAACGACAAAGGTTACCAGATAAGAATGCTCTGATTTCATCATCACTAGGATCTTTATTTTCTTCTAGTAATGCGATTGTGTTCATCATAAATCCAGGATTACAGAAACCACACTGTTCAGCACCCTGATCAGCAATAAATTCAGCAAGAGGTCTTGCCTTTTCCTGTAGTCCTTCTAAAGTAGTCACTTCATGACCTGCAGCTCTAGCTGCAAGAACACTACAAGAAAGAACTGGTTTGTTGTCTAATAATACTGTACATAATCCACAGTTACTTGTATCACAACCTCTTTTAACACTAAGACAATGCTCACTTCTTACAAAATCAATAAGAAGAGTATCAGGTAAAATACTACGAGTAATTGTTTTTCCATTTAATGTAATTGTAATTTCCATCTTACTGTGCCTCCAATTCCTTTAATGAACGTCTCATAAGAACCTTTACAAGCTTCTGACGATATTCTGCACTACCTAAGTTATTGCTTCCAAGCTTGATTTCAGAAGATACTTCTTCAATAAAAGCTTCAATAGACTCATCATTTAATTCCATCTGTTTTTCATAAGCAATTGCCTTTAAAGGACGACCACCAATTACTACAGAATAAGTATCATTCATATAACTTGCACAACAAGTAAGAACAGGGAAATCAGTACTTACATTTCTCTGTGACTTATAACAAACCTTAATAGGTGTCTTTTTTACAATAACACGTACAAGAATATCAAGAGAAGGACGCATCCAAGCAAACTCTCTTATAGGTACAATACCACCGTTATATAATTCTACATAAGCATCTAATCCCATAAACATAGATAATACATCAGAGAAACCATAACGACCAAAAATAGAACCTCCCACAGTCGCACAGTTTCTAAACTGCACACCAATAATATGTTCTACACTATGCTTCATTGCATCATGTGTATAAGCATTTAATCCTGCATGAGTTTCTAACTGACGTAATGTCACCATTGCGCCAATAGTAAACTGTTCATCATCTTCTTCGATAGTATCTAAATGAAGATCACATAAATCAATTGCCTTTTCAACTGATCTATTCATCATCTTCAACCATAACATACCACCTACAATAATGTTTTTTCTGTTCTGAACGAGTTCATAAGCTTCCTCAAGCGACTGAGGTCTTACATATTCCTGAATATTTAACATCTTTTTCTATCCTTTCTATTTTGTGATAAGTGTTTCATCGAGATTAAAACCATAAAACTCTTTATAAAAATCTATTACATCCTTTTTATAATTCTCATATGTATAATCATGAGGATGAAGTACATATGATAGCCAGAGTGATGCAAGAATATGAGAAGGAACAGGATCCATCCATGATTCAACCACATCAGGCATAATATAAATCTTCTTGTTCTTCACTATATCAAGTGATGAGAAGAATTCATAGTTATAAATAGAATCTTTTGAATAAGAAGCATTACGAGGCATGATCACCATATCTGGGTTTAAAGTTAATAATGTTTCTAACGCAATGGTAGGGTAGTCTACACCTTTAATACTCGCTGCAGCATTTTTCACATGTGCTGTAGTTAGTATAGTATTTTGAAACATAGAAGGTGTGACAGGTCTATAAATAGACTCTTTTGAAGCAATATAAACATGCTTATTAGAAGTACCTAAACTATTCATCTTACTCTTTTTAGTACTATAATAGTTCTTTAACTTCTTCGCATTGTTTTGTTTACCACAAATTTTCGCAATAAGTGAAACCATGGCATCATACTTCTTTTCACTAGAAGGATCAACCACAATAACTTTAATATGTCTATCTTCAAAATCCTCAATAAGATTCTTATTCTCTTTCATCATAAATACTACATCAGGTGCTGTCTTTGCGATAAGACTGACATCACATCCTACCTGAGGTAGTTCTAATAAATCAGGATCAGTCTTTTGATAAATGCTTCTAGAAGAAGCCTTCTTTTCTATACCAACTAACTGATCACTTACTCCTAATGCGAGGCATGTAGAAGTTGTTATATATGAAGTGCTCACTACACGTTTTACTTGGTCTTTAATTGTAATCTGACGTCCTATCTGATCATTCACAATAATTGCATCAGACTCTTCATCTTTATCTGAAGAACATCTAGGTAATAATGAGATGAGTAAAAATAGACAAACAATTGAAATAATTCTTTTCTTCAAAACAAATCTCCTTACGATATTATTCAGTTTATTTTTCGAAAAAATTATATCATGAAAATATGAATAATAAACAAAAAATATAGGATACCAAAAGAAAAAGCCTACATTGAGTAGGCTTTTTCGGGGGAGGGAGAAAATTTGAGATGAATTACTTTATGAGTCGTAATCAGTAATCTTGTGATGAATATTTCAGTTTGCATAATTAATATTGAGATATGTTAAATAACATCATAGTAATTGTACTAAAAAAATTCTTGGCCAATTCTTTCCTGATATTAAAAAGTAGTTATCTTTTATATGCGCTATACCATTTAACTCATTAATGTTTCGATTGATTCTTTTGCAAAAACGTATCAACGCCGTACAATCAAAAATTTTTTCGGTTTTTCCTGTGGATAAATTTACTTTATAAATGTATTTGCTTTTCCATACATTGGCATATAGATATCCATTGTAATACTCTAAATCATTTAATCTATTTAATCTTTTTCCATCACAAAAGATTTCTAATAGTTTTTCTGTTCGGAAAGTCTGATTATTGATTTTCTTTACATAGTTAGAACCATTTGACATATATAAATGCTCTCCATCAAAACAAATTCCCCAACCTTCGCCTGTATACTGTACACATTTTTCTATTTTCAATGTTTTAGGATTTCTGAAAAATGCTACATTTTCCTTCCAAGTCAATTGAATAACATAACTATTGTTATAAGTTATTCCTTCTGCAAAAAAATGATCTTCTAATTTTTGTTTATTGTCTATTTTTCCAGTTGATAAGTCTAGTTGTCCCAAAAATGATTTATTATAGTGTCCTGAACTAACAAGGATAATATTATTATACTTTATCAATCCTTGAGTAAATATTTTATTATCGAACGGATAATCTTTTACAATATTTATTTTTCCTTTTATGCTTTCTTTTCGCCTAAATATCATTATTATCACCCTTTATATAAAGAGTAGAATATTCCTTTTCTTTCTAGAAGATCGTTAAAGGTTCCTGATTCCGCAATAGTTCCATGATCTAATACAAGTATTTCATCAAATCTTTCTAGTAGATTTTCTTCTAATTTATGCGTAATCATGATACATGTATTATTTTTATTTAATAGATTCTTTTCTACTTCTTTTGCGGTGATATGATCTAAGTTAGAAGTTGGTTCGTCATATATGAGTAAATCTGTATTCTTCAATAATGTTCTTGCAATACTGATTCTCTGTTTTTCTCCTCCAGAAATATTATTCCCATTTTCGTTGATTACAGTATCTAATCCAAGAGGTAATGATTCCACAAAGTGATCTAATCCTGCCTCATGTACGACTTTATTTACTTGTTCAATTGAATAATCGTTATAATAAGTAATATTGTTTCTAAGTGTATCATTGAGAATAGGTGCATTTTGATGAACTATGGACACGTGAGAATAAACACTACTCATATCAATGTCATTAAGATTTACATCATTAATAGAAATAATACCTTTGTAATTATCATAATAATTTAGAAGCAACTTGACGATTGTGGACTTCCCACAGCCACTATTCCCGACAATCGCATACTTCTTATTCTTGAAAAATTCATAGTTAAAATCATGAATGATTTCTTTATTCTCAGTATAACCAAATGATATATGATCCATAGTGATTTTATTTAGACCATTTAATTTAATTCCAGTTTGACCCATTTTAATATCCATATATTCTTTTAATTTGATTTCAATAGGTTTGGTACTCTTTAATAATGGAAGTTCACTAGATAATCGTCCTAAAGGATTCGCAATATTATTTACAAGTTGTGTGATTGCCATCATTTCACCAATAGTAATTTGATTCTTGATGACAAAATAGAGTGATATAAGTGTTGTCATAACACTTACACCAAGTGATGATAAAGTTGAAAAACCAGCTATGATTCCTTCACAATATCTAAAGTTTTCCATACTTTCTTCATATATATTATCTGCATGATCAAAGTCATCGATTACTTTATGAGTCACCTGGAAACATTTGATGATTTCAAAAGAATTGAAGAAATCCTTAATCTTCACATTCAAATCACTGAATTTATTAATAGAATCTATCTGCTTATGGGATAATATTTTACCTAATAATACAGGTACAAATATCGCAATCACATTAATTAATATGATTATGATAGCAAGTTCAAATTGAAAAGAAATGACAGCGACTAAACAAATGAAAAATTGAGATAAGTCAGATATGATTGTGAGAAGGTTATCAAAATAATTCTTTTCTAGTATTTTTAAATCATTGTTAAATATGCTTGTATAGACTGAAGTATTTTCTTTATTGAAGTCCTTAATGCTCTTTGAGAATATACCTTTAAATAAATCATGTTTCAAAGACAACATGACTTTCTTGAGAAATTTTGCTTTAAAGAAACCTCTTAGTATATGAAGAGTAAAGTTAATGATAATAAAGAAGATGGTAAGAATCATTACATGGTAAAATTGTGCGATATTTTTTGCGTTTGAAGTATCAATCATTCTTTTAAGGATGTTAGCTAAAAAGACTGACATAAGACCAGCTGTAGAAAATAAAATAATACAGATAGAAAAATAAAAGAGATTTGATTTAATATATTTTTTCATAATTGATTGTTGCCTCCCTCTGAGTTGTCTGACAATAATAATTATATTAACGCTTATAGAAATAGTCCATATATGAATATATGAACTAGTTTAATAGATTATCCACAGAAAATACTACCACATTGGAAGCATTTAGGTGATTCCATTAATTCACTTGTATCAATTTTTCTCATACATGTTTGCTCCTTTCGTTTAAAGTTATTAAAAATTACTTTGAATAATATCATTGTAATTTTTTACAAATGTTTTCCAGTTTAAATTATTTTCCGATATTTTGGTTAATGATAGTATGATTGCTTCATATACTTCTTTTATATGCTCACAATTACTTTTATGCAAATCTGTTTGTGGACATCCAACACATATGTTTTGACACCAACAGTTAGTACATTTTGTAGCTATCATATTATTTGATAAAAGATTTGCTATTTTTTCAAAATCATATTGTTTATCCACTAAAGAACCTATTTGAAAATTTGTTTCTTCCTGAACATATGCATGACATGGATATAATTTACCATCTGGGAAAATAGATAAGCTTTCAAAGCCAGCAGAGCATTTTCTTGGATATACATTTTTTGATAATAGTTTATTTAAATATTTTTGCAATGACATATTTATTGTAGTGTATCCAATATTTTTGCTCATATTTTCTAATGTTCTTTTGATATCATCTATTTCAATTTCATTTCCGATATCTTCATCTAGTGCATATTTTTTATTACCTCTACAATTAACAACTAAAACATTATTTGTCCCTATTTCTTTTTGAATATATTTAACTGTCTCTTCTATAGATATGTTTGATTCCAGGTGTAGATTTGTATATGTTGCCTCAACGGCAAATTTTACTAGACCATCTTTCCTAAATTTATTAATATTTTCTACAACTATGTCATAACTTCCTTTTCCATTTATGAAAACTCTTTGTTGATCATTAATTTTTTTAGGTCCATCAATGCTGAAAGTTATCATTATGTTATTATCTATAATTAATTTAGATAATTTTTCATTGTAGAAAGTTCCATTGGTGACCATCCCATATTGAGGTATATGTTTAATTGTTCCTATTTCTTTTTTCTTTTTAAAGTAATTGCATATTGCTTCGATAGTGTCTGGAAACAATGATGGTTCACCGCCAAAAAAACGTACCTTATGAATTTCATGAATTCCTAATTCAAGCAAAGAATCCAAATAGTATATAGCGTTCTCTGGTGTTAATTGTTTTTTGACGTATCCATAATGCCCACCGTTGGCATAGCAATATTTACAATTTAGATTGCAATCAGTTTGTATAATTATTTCTAAAGTGTCTATAACTTTTGTTTTTTCTACTGAGCTGCTTTCTAGTTTTTCAATATCTGCATCTGTATTTATTAGTTTTTCTATTTCACACAATAAGTCTTGTTTTTCTTTAGTTGACTTTTCATCATTTAGCGTCTCTAATTTATTTAATTCTATAGGCAAAAATATATTTTTAGATTTAAAATATAATGCTGCATAATTTGAATTCTTTATAATATGTGCATCTTTTAGTATTGTATTATCTATTAGTTCATTCATATAATTTCAACCTCTTAAAGTTCTGTATTAATATTAATGTTTATAAATTAAACATATTTAACTATGATTCTATTTTATTATCCTGATTTCGATATTTCTACGTTTTTGGTATATCTTGCATTATTTTGGAACAAAATGCAAAATTAATACTCAATGTTTGATGTTTCTGTTAAAAAACAAGAATTATTATCACCCAATTAGATACAAGATGGATAATACAATGTTTTTTGTAGTTTATGTATTTATTATGGGTATTTTAGTGCTTTATTGAGGTATATTCTTTATAACTTTTATATATTCGATTTTAGAGCTATTTGCATAAATATCAGGTGAGACAGATGATAATGAATATAAATAATATATTAAAAAAATAGATATATTCAAATAAAACAAAAATAATTATCTCATTTCATTTAATTATGCTCTTTATAAAGTAAATTGCTGCTTTAGGTTAGCTTATTCAAAAAAATCCCATAACAATGCTCGGAATATGCTTCCTTAATTGAAATGGGCATAGGCATAGCTCTTACCATTTTGTTATTGAAGATTTCTGCATCCACAATCATTCTAAGAATCACAGATGCCATTTCTTTTCTCTTGAATTTATACTTTTCCAGTTTCTTATGAAGTAGAAAATCTGGTGTTAAGCTAAATTTGATGATCTAGTAGCAACATTTTTCTTAAACTTAGCGTTTAATTAAAAATATTTCCGTGTTAAAATAATTAAAAGAGGTGATAATATGGATATAGCAATAGTTGATAATGATGTCCATTTTTCTAAGATCTTTGATTTATTGATTCAAAAATATCTTTGCCGTATATTTGAATCGTATAATGTTACCATAGTAACTGATAATATACTTTTTAATTTAAAACAAGGGAATTTCGACATCATATTTCTCGATATAGATTTAGATAATATATCTGGTATTAATGTTGCATCGTTTATCAATAGATTAAGACACAAGAATTTGATTATTTTCATCTCTTCTAAAAATGAACTTGTTTTTGAATCTTTATCAGTACAACCATTTCAATTTATTAGAAAATCTAATTTAGAAGAAGATACTGCTCTTGCTTTTTCTTTATTAAGCGCTTACTATAAAGAAAATAAATCAGTAATAACAATTAATTTTCATGGCAGAAAAACAAGTATCAAAGTAAGTGATATTATTTATATAGAATCCGATAGACATATTACCAATATTATAACAGTGGATAGTGACTTCTCTTATAGGTGTACAATGAAACAACTTCTTAGTACAATCAACTCAACATCATTTGTGCAAATTCAAAAATCTATTACTGTTAATTTTGATTTTGTGAGGGAAATTGATGGCAAAAATAATGTTGTACTAAATAACGGAAATATATTCACTATTAGTAGACATTTTAAAAATGATGTATTGATTAAATATGAGGAGTATTTATTATCATGATTCAATTTGTATTAATAGCGATTAGAGATATGATATCATCCATATTCCTGTATAAATATTTAAATCTTAATGGTTTGTTTATTTGTGTTTCTACAATGGTATGTCTTATTGAAACAACACTTCTGCAATATATTCAGGATCATTATTCAGTGCTTCCTTTTGTGCAGTTTTTTACATTATTCATTATCATACTTTTGTTTAAAAAGAGATTAACATTTAATGATATTTTAGGTGCTTCATTAGTACCCGAATTGATTCTGGTAATTGAAATTGGTGTTTTCACACTTGTAAAACCTATGAAAATTATAGGAATGAAGCCATATATTTTATTGTGTTACCTTTTGTCTGATATATTAATTTTATTTACATATATATTAATATCATATTATATATCAAAAACTAAGAAAATGATTGTTTTAAATAATAGATTTTTATTATCTATCTGGCTAGTGTCTTGTTTTGTTTTCTATTTATTTGGTGAATCGATAATTTTAGAAAATTTCACAGGTGTTTCTACTTTTTGCATAGTAATCGGTCTACTTATTCTATCAGTTCTGTTGTTTATTTTATTATATAAAACTCAGAAGGAAAATGATATGCAGCATACCCTAGAATTATTGAATAAGAAAGAAATTTTTGAATACCCACAAACCACAGGTTAGTGAAAAT
>ULZB01035142.1_pt1 | contig 11245 bp, 10 predicted proteins | sample 1962691 | NCBI WGS metagenome assembly ULZB01 (sample SAMEA4835878, study PRJEB28245) | human gut metagenome | biome: gut microbiome; material: fecal sample | place: Denmark | collected 2008 | reverse complement strand
CATGAGCATCTTTTATCTAAATAATTTTGCCAGATTTCGTTCAAAAACATATTCATTATCTGATGATAGATCAGCTCTAAACGAATAGCCGTGTCTGTCAAATTTCTGAATATCCATAGGATCTTCAATATTGTTTTCTGCCATATATCGAACCATTTCACCTCGAGCCATCTTTGCATAGGTACCTTTTGTTACCAGTTTGTCTCCTGATAACTCACAAAATGTGATCGTAATATATTGATCCAGTGATGTAAGATACTTTTCTATACATTTAGAATACTCTTTTGATGCAAGATTAATGATAATCCTACTGTTATCAATCACTGAAGCGTATAATATATCTCCCCAGTACTCATACAAATTCCTGGCATCTCCTATTCCAATATTCGCCTGCATTTCCAAACGATAAGGTGTCACCCCATCCATCGGTTTCAGCACACCATAAAATGCAGACAGTATTCTCAAACGCTCCTGTATATACTCAAACTGTCTGTCTTCAAACACAGATGGCGCCATATACTGAAATGCGATTCCCTCATATGACAATACTGCCGGAGTAAGCATATGGTAAAGATCCATATATTCCAATCTATGAATATTCTGTTCCGCAATCTTATCATTACATTTCCAGATAGCCTTCAGTTCCTCTTTTGACTTACCCTGTAACCAGCTTAGTATCTCTGTTGTCTTATCAAGGAACTCTGGCAATCCAACCGGTGCTATACTGTCGGTATCCGTAATCATCTTTTTAGCCGGAGATAATATAATTTTCATCAATCTAATTCCTTTAGCATATTTTTCGGGTCATCTGCTGCCTTGACTTTATCATTGGCTCTGATGATAACTCCATGTTCGTCAATAAGATATGTAGTCCTTACCACACCCATAGAGACTTTTCCATAGTTTTTCTTTTCTTTCCAGGCATCATATGCTTCAATAACTTTACGCTCCGGATCTGCTAAAAGTGTAAATGCCAGTCCATATTTCTCCTCGAATCTCTTGTGAGAAGCTACGGAATCCTTGCTAACTCCAAGAATAACTGCACCTTTTTCCATAAATTGAGGATAACGTTCCGAAAAACCACATGCCTGCTTCGTACATCCCGCCGTATTATCCTTTGGATAAAAATATAAAATCACTTTCTTACCTGCATAATCACTTAATTTATGCATTTCGCCATTCTGATCCGGCAATTCAAAATCCGGTGCTTTTGTTCCTGCTTCTAACATATGTTATTCCTCCACTTCTTTATCTTCCGTCTGTTTCCTTGTTCTCTTATTGCCCGAAATTTTACTCTTGTATTCATTCTTATCTCCTTATTATTCATATGGATACTTAAAACTTTTCTATCAGGTTATCAAGACAATCTGTTTCGTAATCCTCAATTCTACCTTCATCACATGCCTTTGCTAGAGACGGATCAATCGGAATCTTTGCCGTCATTTCGATATGGTATTCTTCAGCCCATGCGTCGATATCATTTTTTCCGAAAAGATAATGCTTATCATGACAGGTTGGACATTCATAATATGCCATGTTTTCAGAACTGTTTTACCGTCCCTGCAATCAAAGGACCTCTCCAGATTACCGGATCAGTTTCATGATCCAGTAAAAGATTCACTGACATTATTTTGATGCCGTGTCCAGACTCAACTGGAAAGATTCCATTTTCATTGGTCTTAGCTTTTTGGAACAATCCAAACATTTTAGGAATGGACGGTCCTGTAATATCCGCATCCAGAACAGCCACCGAATGCCCTTTTTCCCTTATAGATGCAGTAAGCAAGGAAGTCACCAGGGACTTTCCAACGCCTCCTTTTCCGCTGACAACACCAATGACTTTCTTTATCTGTGAACCTGTACCGGATTCTTCTATCAGTTTCTTCGGTTCCCTTCGTTCAGAACACTCACTTCCACACTCTTTACAATTATTGGAACACTCCTTTGATCCACTCATCAGCAGTCACTTCCATTACCGGCACAGCCATGCTTATCCTCACCACAATGATGCGCTCCACATGTATGCTCATGATCATGATGTGCGCAATGTACATCCGGATTATACACCAGATTTCCACTGATATAATTTCTTACAGCTTCATCTGCATTTCCACTCACACCTCCAAGCAGCTGAAATCCCCATCTGCTGTGCACATTGTTCATGAGTAAATTTATTCAGATCGATCAGACGAATCGTCTCATATTCATCTACAGTCATTTCTATTGTCTCGCCTGTCGGTATTCCATTCGGTCTGAAACTGTCATAAGCAGGTTCTGCACAGATCCTTCTGCAGCGTGTCGGTCTTGCCATATTTTCACATCCATTTCCGTTATATGTCGATAATTATTATAATTCTTGTTGATGACAGATTCAAGTAACTGATAAATTTATTAGTTGCTATAAATATTTATAGTCAAGATTACTAACTGTTTAAAATCTGGCAAAATATCTTGATATGACGATAGAAGATCTGTTTGAGATACAGAATGCATAATCTCCCCCCACTCAAACATTTATCCCCGCTCGTTTTCAAGCAAAAGACGCAGGATTTCTCCTGCGCCCAAATCTCACACCCAACACTTCTCCCTGTTGCCTTAAAAAGCCTCTGGCTCTAAGTACCTGACTTGTTTCTATGCTCTCTGCGCCAATTTTCTACTGAACAACATAAAGTTATAACAACTTTTATCGAACTATTTTTTATCGCAATCTCCCATTTTATAAGGCATTAAGGACATTTATATTGTTCGGCAAAACCATGAAGAAAATGCAGATGCTGTAAAGCGAAATTACGCTTATCACATGCTTAGAATTTATTTTTCTCAATTCTAAGCATACGATATCCGATTCCAATATGTGTCTGGATATATTGTATCCCATTTTTTTCTGGTTCCAGTTTTTTTCGTAGTGTTGCCATAAATACCCTAAGAGAAGCGACATCGTTTTCCGAACATCGTCCCCAAATCTGCTGGGTAATATAGGTATGTGTCAATACCTTTCCTACATTGCGGGATAAAAGGCAGAGCAACTTATACTCAATGGGCGTCAAATGCAATTCTTCTTCCTTCAGATATGTGCAGCCGGCTGCATAATCTATCTTCAATTCTCCATTTTCAAAAACAGATTTTTCCATTTGTTCCCCTGTCTGCGTTATAGCAAGCCTCCTTTGAGTAACACGGATGCGAGCAAGTAATTCCTCTACGGAAAATGGTTTTGTAATATAATCGTCCGCCCCTGCATCTAATGCTTCTATTTTATCCGCATCCTCACTTCTGGCACTGATCACAATAATCGGCATATTCGACCAAGTTCGAATTTTTTTTATCACCTCTACACCTTCCAGATCAGGAAGTCCCAGATCCAGAAGAACGATATCCGGATTGTGGGATGAAGCCTCCAGAATGGCCGAAGATCCGTTTTCTGCTGCTAGGTATTTATAGTCATGTGTTTTTAATGTAGTAATAATCAGGTTACGTATAGGCCTGTCATCTTCAACCACTAGGATTAATGTCTTATTCATTTAATGTCACCTCGCTCAAGGGTAATGTAAAAATAAAATTGCATCCGTGTGGATCATGGTCCGTCAGAATCAGTGTTCCGTTATGGGCTTCTATGATAGAGTGGCAAAGTGCCAGACCAAGTCCCAGACTCCGATGACTGTCCATAACTGTTGTTTTCCCTGTATAAAACATTTCAAAAATATGCGGTTTCATTTCTTCCGGAATTCCAGGACCATCATCTTCTACACTTATCTGTGCTTTCCCATCTTTTTTGATCCCCCGAATGCAAATAACAGAACCTGACGGCGTATATTTTATCGCATTGTCAATTAAATTTACCAGAACCTGTATAATAAGACGTACATCCATACGTGTAAGAACAAGTTCCTCACAGTCAGCCACAATTTTATAATCATCATGTTTCCTGCTAATATGACGCAGCGACTCTGAAATCACCTCATCTAAAAGCTGATCTGTAAATTTAAATTTCAATCTTCCATCATTCAGCCTGGTAATGGACAGCAGATTCTCCACAACTCCGATCAGCCATTCAGAATCGTCATAAATATCGGTGTAAATCTGATGCTTTGTAGCTTCATCCAGACGGTTACTATTGCTCAGCAACATATCTGCATTGCCGGAAATTGAACAAAGCGGAGTCCGAAGATCATGGGAGATTGCCCGAAGAAGGTCTGCCCGCAGTTGCTCGTTTTTAGCCAAAACCGCATTTTTCTCTTTTTCAGTAGCATTTTTCGCATTCTCCATTGCAAGCGCACATTCATTTATTACAGACAGCAGGATGCTGTATTCAAAAGAATCCAGAATTTCTTCTTGCAGTGGTATTCCAATTACACCGTAAACACTATTTCCGTTTCGGATTGCCAGATATAGACATTTAGCTTGTGGAAAATATTGCGTGGATGCACCGGCACGCTGTCTGTTTTCATAGACCCATCTGGCAATCCGCTGTTCTTCTGGTATTAAAAAATCTTCTGTGTCTTCTTTTTCTTCAGAAAACAGCTTTCCCCCTGATAAAGTTCCATTTTCCACAACATATGCTGTAATATTACGGTTTAGCAAACGGATCAACTGTGTACAGGTAACATCAAGGATCTCTGTTTCTCCTTGGGCCTTTTGCATCAGACGATCTGTATCAAACAGCACCTGTGTGCGAAAGGCAAGCTGTGCGGACATCTTTGCATGCGTCTTTAGCTTTGCCGCAAGTGCTCCCGTAAGTACGGATGAAATAAGCATTATAAAAAAAGTTACCGGATAACCCACCGCATAAGTATGAAAAGACATCCTGGGTTCTGTCAGAAAAAAACGAAATAAAACTACACTTAAGAACGAACCGGCTATACTGCAAAGATAACCATCTGTCACTATTGAAGTAACCAAAACACCCAAGATGTATATCGTTACAATATTCGTATCTGTGAATTTCAGCTTCTGAAACAGCAACCCAATGAAAGTGCATACTGCAAATATAAAAACTGTCAGGAAATAATCTTTTGCAGACGGTTTTTCTACATACCATGTAAATGGCTGTTTCTGATAACTCCTGGTTTTTACCGTATCTGGGATTATATGGATATCAATATCCGGTACAATTTCAATCAACTTTTCCGTCAAAGTTGACTTGCTGAAAAAATGATTCCGTCTGGCATTACTTTGTCCGATCACGATTTTGGTAACATTGGACAGCCTGGCATACTCTGCAATCTGTACTGGTATGTTTTCCCCATGAGTCGTTACAATTTCTGCTCCAAGCATTTCTGCGTACCGAATATGTTCTTCCAGATTTTCTTTATCTAAGGCTTCTGATTTTGTACCAGTCTGCACATACAGAGCTGTAAAACGTGCCTGCAACGCATTCGCCATTTTCGCCGCTGTATCTACTATTTTCTGATTCGAAGGTGCAGCAGACAGACAAACAAGGATATGTTCATCTGTTTTTTGATTATCTCCTTCAATTCTTAAACTCATCTTTCCTGCCACCTTTTTCTACTGTTTTTGAAATTATATCATGCGACTGTATTATGGTCAAAACTCTTTTTTGTTTCCTCCCTTTACATCAAAAATTACAATCTCTGCTTCCTTATATTGCCTTTTACACTCATGAATTTCTCTTAATAATTCTTCATCTGAAAGAAAATTTAAAAACAATATCTTCGATGAATGCTGTATCTCTTCAACATTTTCCTGAATTTTGCCCAAAAACTGATCTACTATATCTGCAATGTAAAACCCAAATGCAAACATACAAAATACAGCAACTGCCAACATACCTTCTGCCATTACCTTCACCTCTTTACCAGCCTCTTCATAACAAATAAACTATATGCGAAAGCACTTCTGAAGGGTTCTGTATTCTCCCAACACCAGTAATTTAGTATTCTCTGCCAAATACGTATCCGGAGAAATTGCAATATTGAATTCTCTCTCATTTTTTACTGCCAGAATATTAATGTTGTAGCGTTTTCTGATATCCAATTCGCCTACTGTTTTTCCAGTCCATTCCTCTGGTACTTCCACCTCAAAAATCGCATGGGAAGCATCCACTTCCATATAATCCAGAATATGATCGTCCGTGTAACGGATAGAAGCCCATTTTGCGACCTGCTTTTCTGGATAGACCACCTTATCTGCACCGTTGCGTAAAAGAAATTTTTCCTGAACATCACGCTCAGCTCTGGATATCACCAGTTTTGCTCCCAGTTCTTTCAGAAGGGAAGTTGTTTCAAGAGAATTTTGAAAACTTCCTCCAATGGTCACGAAACAGATATCATAATTTCCAATCCCAAGAGATTGTAAAAATTCAGCATTGGTACTGTCACCAATCTGAGCATTGGTCACAAATGCCAGTACTTTATCCACCCTTTCTTCATTCCAGTCAACTGCCATAATTTCATGTCCCAACTGATTAAGCTGCATGGCAACATGTCTTCCAAATCTTCCAAGCCCGATAATCAATACATTTTTCATAATATTATCTTTCTCCTTCTCATCCAACTGTAATTTTTTCCAAAGGAAGCTTTGCATTCCCCTTGTTTTTTCCGGAAAATACCGCATAAATCAAAGTCAGACCGCCTACACGGCCCAGATACATCAGTATGATCAGCACAACCTGTGAAAAAACATGAAGCCTCGGTGTAATTCCCAGTGTCAGACCTACCGTACCAACAGCCGAGGCAGCTTCATATAGGCAGTCTAAAAGAGGAATTTCCTCGTATACGCTGATTGCAATTCCTCCACAAAAGAACAAGGAAAAATAAAGCATAGCTATTGTCGCTGCATTTTTTATCACGTCATATTCCAGTCTTCGTCCAAAAGCCCCTGCATTTTCCTGGCTTCGAAACGTTGCAATCGCATTTAAAATAAGCACCGTAAACGTTGTTGTTTTCATTCCACCTGCTGTAGAGCCCGGCGATCCACCGATCAGCATTAACAATATCATAACCGCTTTTGATGCCTCACTCATCTCTGAAATATTTATGGTATTAAAACCTGCAGTTCTTGTAGTTACGGATTGAAACACAGCTGCCAACAGCCGCTTCCCCATGGGCAAGTTTTTCAGATCACAGGTAAAGAAAAAAACTGCCGGGAGCAAGATCAGACATATGGTAGTCATGAGAATAATCTTGCTTTGCATGCGATAACGTTTAAAATTCAATTTGTTCGTATAAATATCATCCCAAGTAAGGAAACCAATTCCCCCTATAATGATCAGCAGCATAATTACCATATTTATAAGGATGCTCCCATAATATCCTGTCAGAGACGGAAAAGCATGAACTGCTGTTCCCAGTATATCAAATCCGGCATTGCAAAAAGCAGAAACAGAGTGAAAAACTGACAGCCAAATCCCCTTTAACCCATAATCCGATAAAAAAACTGGCATCAATAACAATGCCCCTGCAGCTTCAGTCAAAAATGTCCCCTTTAAAATAAACCTTGTCAGTCTGACGATTCCTCCAACTTTAGGTGCTGACATCGCATCTTGCATAGTACTTCTTTGCATAAGAGATATTTTTTTCCCGGAAAGAATAGAAACAGATGCCGCCACAGTTACCACTCCCAGTCCTCCAATTTGTATAAGGACAAGAATAATCGTCTGCCCTGCCTGAGACCAGTAGCTTCCGGTGTCTTTCACCACAAGTCCCGTCACACATACCGCAGAAGTGGCTGTAAAAAGAGCCTCATGAAATGGAGTCCACACTTGCTCCGATGTGGAAATGGGAAGCATAAGCAGAACGGTTCCTAAAAAGATCACGCCTGCAAATCCCAGAATAATTAATCGAAAAGATGTCATGTGCTTTTTCTTACATAAATTTTCCGGCATAATTAATTAAAACTCCTTATTATCAATTCTAATAGCACCACCTTCGTGATGCATTTTATTATATCCAATTGCTTTCAAAGATGGTATAAGAGTCTCTACTTCTGTATTAAGATTATATAAAGACACGGAACACACCTTTATCGGCACGCAACATTTGTACTTACAAGGGGAATGTAAATCAACCTTCGCAACGCCATAAATTATTTAGTAGCCTAAATTCAAATGCTTGATACCATTTTGCAAATCCGCAATGTATCATATCCAAACTTCCTTCATATAATTCTCCTTTACATTTTATCTTCATACTATTTATTCTTTTAACGAAATGCGTTTTTGCTTTGTGTAAGCACTGTACATTTTTTTACCGCCGCTCTTCTTCCAGGTACGCACCCGCACATACAGCGAGCCCTTGGTGGACAGATAACGGATTTTAAAGGTTTCCTTTTTCTTTTTGAGTCGGTTATATTTTAGGGAAAGTCTTGTCCAGGAAGCCTTGGATTTCTTTTTGTAGCAGATTTCTACCCGGTTTCCCTGATACCGCTCCACCCGGAGCACCAGATAACGGATCGATCCCTCTTTTTTCTTCTGCATCTGCACGATGGGAGCCGGAAATTTCTTGGTGCCGGTGTTACCAACATTGGTGATGTTTCCTCCCGTCAGCTTTTCTCCGCCTTCAGGCGTTGCCGCGGGATCTGACGGATCTCCGGATGGTGACAATGGCTGAGCCGTCTGGTCTCCGGTTTCCGGTGTAACAGAGGCTTTAACCCCGTCCCCCGGCTGTGGCACATCAGAGGAAGCCGTTGGCTGCGGCACTTCCGAGGGTTCTGCCGGGTATGGTGTTTCGGAAGGATACGTCGGTTGCGGTGTGGATGTGATCACCGGCAGTGGCGTTGCAAGTCTGGCGATCGCCTCCGTCCGTGTTTCTCTACATCGGCTGCAAGTATATGTCCGGACACCATCCGTCTCATCGGTTGGCTCTGTTGTCACTACACCATTATCCCATTTGTGCCCGCGCGGCGTGGCAAGCTCCTCCTTTTGCTCCCCACAGTTCAGACAAACGTACTTTGCCGTTCCATAGGAATCGCAGTCATCCGTCTTCCAGATTGTCTCAATAAGCTGCCAGTCATGTGCCGCCTCTTCAATCTCATAAAGGGCTTTCGCCGTAATATCCTCTGTCACAACACCAGGCAGTCTGTCCGTCACGCCGTCCCCGTCAAGATCCCACCTGAGATTGATCAGGCTCGTCCCGACAGGCGGATAACAATACGAATCCCCGATCAGCGGATACGGACAGTTTTCCCCTTCCTTTACGATATATTCTGCCTCCATGTAGTGACGGATCAGATAGCGTACCAGATGCCACTCTCCCTGATAGAGCGCTTTATTTCCCTCCAGCAGTGAGGAATCCGCAAGCGCCTGCTTTGCAAACGGAAGATCGATTTCTTCCAGATTATTTAAAAATCCTGTCCCTGCCTCCCGACAGACCGTTTCAAAAGCTTCTGCGGAGGTGTCCGTCAAAGCCAGCTTCTTTGACATTGCTTTATCCATCATAATATCACAGACAGACTGTGTCAACTCCGGAAGCACCAAAAGCTCCATCCCCCCCTCCGGTATGTCACTGATAAAATCCTGTCCAAGAGTAACATGACCGGCATCGATCTGCATGTATTTTAACCCGGTACAGTTCTGAAACGCTCTCGCTCCGATCTCGAGCGACTCTCCGCGCAGATATACCTTTTCCAGTTGTGTCGACTGAAATGCTTCCTCCCCGATCAGACGCAGATCATTCCCGGCAAATTCAACACTCTTCAGATACGGGCAGCGTGCAAACGCTCCCTCCCCGATATATTTCACACTCTCCGGCATATAAACATAATGAAGCTCTGAACTAAAAAATATAAAATTATCGGCGATCGTCGTTACTCCCTCCGGAATATTGATGATCTCCTGTTCCCATCTGTGTTCGATCGCATACTGTTCTCCCACCATCAGAATGTCATTCTTCCAGTTTGCTTCGTTATCTGTATACATTGTCTGATCGATCACATGATATCCCCATTTCCGGATATTGGGACCAGCCTTAATCTGCGTTAATCCAATGCACACATTAAACGCCTCATCACCGACAGTTTCCAGCGAATCGGGCAATATAATACTTTGGAAGCCACAATGGTAAAACGCCTTGCAGCCAATGGACCGCAGGGTATCCGGAAACTGAACCACTTCTAACTGCCCCTGCTCCTCGAAAGCTCCATCACCGATTGCCGTGATCTTTTTGCCATCAATCTCCGTCATGATCAGCTTTTTAGCATTTCCGGTGTATTTAAGGATCGTGACCTCGTCTTTGTCATCCACACTGTAAATGCAGTCTGCTGCCGTCAATGTGGAAACATCCGAAAGTGTTTGAAAACACCGGTTGTCCACCGCATTGCTTTCCTGCACATGCTCTGTCTGTGCATGCACCACCGGTATCATAATGTCCGCGGCTCCTGCCAGACATAAGCCTGCTGTGAGCAGATATGCAATTTTCGCTTTCCATCGTACCTTCATTTACCGTGTCCTCCACAAATCGTCTTTTCCTATTTATCCGTCAGGCGGATCTGCTTTTGTCTCGAATACGCACTGTACACTCTCTTGCTGCCGCTTTTCTTCCAGGTCCGTACCTTCACATACAGCGAGCCCTTTGTCGAAAGATAGCGGATCCGGAATATCTCCTCTTTCTTCTTCAGCGTGTCATACTTCATTGCCAGACGCACCCAGGCTCCTGTTTTCTTCTTTCGGTAACAGATTTGCACATGATCCCCCTGATATTTGGTCAATTTGATCACAAGATAGCGTAGCTTCCCCTGCTTTTTCTTTTGGATGCGGATCACCGGCGCAGAAAGTGTTTTTCTACTTATACCACCGCTCTTTTTCAATGAGACACCCAATGTGCTGTTTCTGTTTTTCTTATCGGAGGAAGCCGGCTTTACAGAAGCTGCCGGTAAAGCATTGTCTGTTAATGAACTGCCCGCTCCCGCCGTATTATCCCCGTCAGACGACGTTGTCTGCTCCTGCTGTCTGGTTGGTTCCGTCGACGGCGTCGCAGACTGCTCCGGCGTTCTGACCGGCACCGGCGTCATGGAAGCAGCCGGCGGTTTTGTTTCCGGAAGCTTTGTCGGCTGCGGTGTCGATGTCCATGAAATCTCCTCGGTACGGGTCTCCCCGCACTGACGGCAGGTATATGTTTTAATGCCCTTTTCTTTCGCGGAAGGCTGCTTCGTCACAACTCCGTTATCCCACTGATGACCCAGACTTGGGATCACCGTAACCGCTCTAAGCTTATCGCATGTACTTCTCCTGCAGTGATGCGATTTGATCCCCGCCTGCGTACAGGTTGCCGCCAGATCAACCGTCCACTCCTTC
>ULZB01010769.1_pt1 | contig 11559 bp, 9 predicted proteins | sample 1962691 | NCBI WGS metagenome assembly ULZB01 (sample SAMEA4835878, study PRJEB28245) | human gut metagenome | biome: gut microbiome; material: fecal sample | place: Denmark | collected 2008 | reverse complement strand
AGGGTTCGAATCCCCCCGTCGCTACCAATATTGTAAATGAACTTGGAATTGTTATAATTTCAAGTTTTTTATTTTTTAGACTAAAAAACAACCCTAATAAAATTATATAAAAACAAGGGTTGTTTTCTTAATCAATAAGATAAAATACAGAATAAATTAAAATAGAAAGGAGTGAAATTATGATTGAAAAATTAAAAAAATTTAAATTTAAAGATAAAGTTTATAATGTAATAAAATGGATTTTATTTACGGGAGTAGCGCCTACTATTACATTAATAATTGGACTTGGGAAATTATATAACTTTGACCCAACATTAATTGTTGGTACAATATCATTATTTGCGTCATTTTTAGGTGCAATAACAGGTTTGTCTAATTATAATTACAATAAAGATATAGAAGAAACAATTGAAAGCTAAATAAAAGTTTTATAAGTCTTAAAATTAGTGTATAATAAATATATAGGAGAAAAATATGAAAAAGAAAATATTAATACCAGTAATTATTTTAGTAAGCATTTTACTTATATTTGGAGGAATAAAATTATATTCTTATTTAAGAATTAAATATGCGAAAGTTGAGGTAGAATTAGTTTCTGATTTAACTTTAGAATTTAATGATAAGAAAAAGGTTTCAGATTATATAGAAAGTATAAATGGAAAAATAATTAATGATTATACTATTGATTCAAGTAAACTTGGAAAGAAAACAATAAATTTTAAATTTATAAATGATGATAATATAAAACTTGATTATAGTTTTGATGTAAATGTTGTAGATACTGTTCCTCCTGTTGTTTGGCTAAGTAATACATATACTTTAAAAAAGGGAAGTGAAGATACATTACTTGATGATATACTTTGTGGTGACAATTATGATAATAGTCCAAAATGTGAAATAATTGGAGATTATGATTTGAATACTGAAGGAAATTATACTCTTAAATTTAAAGCAACAGATAGTAGTAATAATATTACTGAAAAAGATTTTACTTTAAAAGTATATGAACCAGTTCAAACAAAAAGTAATGACAGTACTAAAACAAAAGAAGAAATAAAATATGTTAATTTTAGTGATGTTGTTAATAAATATAAAGATAATAATATAAAAATTGGTATTGATATTTCATTATGGCAAGGAGATATAGATTTTAAAAAATTAAAAGAAGCAGGAGTAGAGTTTGTTATTATAAGAGTAGGTTATATGAAAGGTACTAATGGAGAAAGAGTACTTGATAGTAAATTTAAACAAAATATTGAAAATGCTAATAAAAATAAAATCCCTGTAGGAGTTTATTATTTCTCATATGCATCTAGTAAAAAAGAAGCTATTAAAGATGCAAAATGGGTATTAAAACAAATAAAAAAATATGATGTTACTCTTCCAGTAGCATTCGATTGGGAAGATTTTAGTGATTATAATTCATATAAATTAAGCTTTTATAATTTAACTTCTATGGCAGATGGATTTATAGAAGAAGTAGAAAAAAGTGGATATAAAGGAATGCTTTATGGAAGTAAAAATTATTTAGAACAAATATGGTTACCTAATAATCATAATATTTGGCTTGCACATTATACAGATAAAACAAGTTATGAAAGTAATTATAAATTTTGGCAATTAACAGAAATAGGCAAAGTAGATGGAATTGATGGTACTGTTGATATAGATATATATTATGAAAAATAAATCTTTAAAATAGATTTATTTTTTGTATTTTTTTTATCTTTGTGATAGAATATGTGAACTAGAGAAGGGATATATATGGAAAAAATAGATTTACATATGCATTCATTATATTCTGATGGAGTATATGATGTAAGTACATTATTAAAAATGGCAGAAGAAAGAGGTTTATCAATTATATCTATTACAGACCATGATAACTGCAAGGCACATATTGAATTAATGGATGAAAATGTTAGAAATAATTTTAGTGGTGATATAAAAACAGGTATAGAAATAACAACATCTTTTCATGGCCAAAAAATAGAGTTACTTGCCTATGATTTTGATAATGTAGAAACTGTTAATGAATTTTTTGTAAAAAAAAGAAAAAGTGTGAACTGGAAGAAAGTAGCAATAGAATCTGCTGCACATACCTTAAAAATATTTGATAAACTAAATATAAAATATCCTGATAAATATAAAGAAGATTTAATTATACCTAAATTTGAATCAAAATTATATGATGATATATTGTTACTTAATGATAAAGAAGAATTAATGAAAAAATTAGGTGATTCATATTCTTTAAATGGTAAAGAATTTTTTAGAAAATGTGTATGCATTCCAAACAATGTATTTTCATTTAATTTTTCAAAATATAGACCAAGTTTAGATGAAGTAATTACATTTATTCATGAAAATGGAGGTATATTATTTTTGGCTCATCCATATGCTTATAAAATGAAAAATACAGAAGAGTTTTTAGATAATTTATATGATGAATATAAAGATATAGATGGAATTGAATGTTATTACTATGATTTTACTAAAAAGCAAATTGATTATATAAAGGATTTCGCAGAAAAAAGAAATTTGATGATATCTGGTGGTAGTGATTTTCATGGTAATCCAGAAAGAAAAAATCAAATGGGAGTATGTATAAATCATGATGGATTTATACCTAAAGAATTATTAGATACATGGAAAAAGGATAAAACAAAACAATTAATAAAGTAGGGGGAAAATATGAAGAAAGAAGATTATAAAAGATTAAATGATTATTTAAATGATACTTTTATTTATTTAAGTGGATATGATAGATTTTTTATTCAGAATATGCAATCAATTTTTATACTTAATAATATGCTCTATGGAAAGTTAAAGGATATAGACCTAGAACATAAATTTTATAAAAATAATTTAACATTTGAAGATGTATTTGAATTAGCTAGAAATGAAATAGAAAAAATTAATCCAAATTATTTAAAAGAATTTGATAAGTTAATAGATTCTGGACGTCTTGGACTATTTAAACAGAAAGAAAATATCAATATAAAAGAAGTTGATGATTATGAAAAAATTTCAGAAATAGAAAATAATGAAGAAGAAACAAGATATGATAGTGTTTGTAGTTATACAGAAGATGATTATTTTATAGATTTAGCAAGGGAATATAATTATAATGATGTACTTATGCTAATTCATGAATTTATACATTCTACTAATTCATCAGAAAATATGGGAGAGTATAGGTACATATTGACAGAATTCTTTTCAATATATTTTGAAATGTATGCACAGAGAAATTTATTAGAAAGTGGTATTAATTCTAGTGAACTTGATATATTTGATAGAATAAAGGATACAGGTAAGATATCAAAAGAAATGAATGAATATGATCTTGTATTTATATCATATAATTTGTTTGGAAATATAAAAGAAAATTCTTACGAAGATTTAGAAAAATATCATATTGTTTCATCTACCAAAAAAGAATTTGAATGTGCATGTGTTAGATTATTAAAATACTTTGATTATCAGAAAATACAATATAATAATGAAAGTAAAGAATTTAATTTGCATGATTATAGAAAGTGTATTAGCATATTGTTTAGTAGTGGTTATAGATATTTACTAGGAACATTATTTTCGTGTTATTTATTAGAAAATGAAAATAAAGATAAAATTGTATGGTTAAATGATCATATTAATGATGAAAAAATGAAGAATATGAATTTGATTGATGTACTTAAGATGATTGGTATTGATTTAACAGATGAAAATATAGATGAAAAATTAGTTGATAGCGCACAAAATTACTATGAAAATTTAAGTAAATATTCTGTTAAAGAAGAAAAGAAAAGTCTTTGACATATAATGTATAATATGATATTATATTTTTGAAATCAATTAAGAAAGACATAGTCATTAAATTAAATATGAATAGAGAGTTAGTGTTTGGTGGAAACTAATATATTATTTATTGATTCCTACTTTCTTAGAGAAATGTAAACATTTCCGGGTAATACCGTTATTTAAATTAAGTAAATAAAAGGATGGTACCGTGCACATGCACTCCTTAAGAAGTACTATCCTTTTTTATTTTTGAAAGGGTGAATATTATGGGAAACAAAGCAATAACAGAAAGAAATAAAGATTTTGCAAAATGGTATACAGATGTTGTAAGAACAGCAAAATTATGTGATTATTCATGTGTGAAAGGATGCATGGTAATAGAACCAAATGGATATGCTATTTGGGAAAAAATGAAGGAAATATTAGATAAAAAATTTAAAGAACTTGGACATGTAAATGTACAAATGCCACTTTTAATACCAGAAAGTATGCTTGAAAAAGAAGGAGAACTTGTAAATGGATTTGCTCCAGAAGTTGCTTGGGTAACAATGGGTGGTAGTAAACAATTAGATGAAAGATTAGCAATAAGACCAACAAGTGAAACAATGTTTTCAGATTATTATTCGACACATGTAAAAAGTTATAAAGATTTACCAATGCTATATAATCAGTGGTGTAATGTACTTAGATGGGAAAAAGAAACAAGACCATTTTTAAGAAGCAGAGAATTCTTATGGCAAGAAGGTCATACAATTCATTCGAGTGAAGAAGAAGCAAAAAAAGAAGCAAATCAAATGATAGAAGTATACAATTGGTTTCATAATGAAATACTAGCAATTCCATCAATAATGGGAAGAAAAACAGAAAAAGAAAAATTCTCAGGTGCAGAATATACACTTACAAATGAAGCATTAATGTATAATGGAGTTGCACTTCAATCAGGAACATCACACTATTTTGGTCAAAAATTTTCTGAAGCATATGGTATTAAATTTACTAATAAAGAAAATAAAGAAGAATATGCATATCAAACATCATGGGGAACAACAACAAGAATGATTGGTGGGCTTATTATGGTTCATTCAGATGATTATGGACTTGTATTACCTCCAAAAATCGCACCAAAACAAGTCGCAATAATTCCAATTGGAAATGATGAAGAAGTATTAAATTTATGCAATGAATATAAAGAAAAATTAAATAAAGAAGGAATAGAAGCTTATGTAGATTTAACAGATAAATCACCAGGATTTAAATTTGCAGAAGCAGAAGTAAATGGTATTCCTGTTAGAATAGAACTTGGTAAAAGAGATTTAGAAAATAATAAAATTACATTTGCAAGAAGAGATACAAGAGAAAAGATAGAAGAAAATATTAATATTGATATAGTAAGTTATACAAAAAAATTACTAGAAACTATTCAAAAAGATATGTATGAAAGAGCAAAGAAAAGAAGAGATGAATTAACATTCGAAGCACATAATAAAGAAGAAATAGAAAAAATACTTAATACACAACCAGGATTTATTCATGCAATGTGGTGTGGAGATATTAAATGTGAAGAAGAAATAAAACAAATAAAAGGTTGTAAATCAAGATGTATTGTAAATGAAAAAGCAATTGATGAAAAATGTGTATGTTGTGGTAAAGATGCTAAATACCATGTAATATGGGGAATACAATATTAAGGCATTATTATGAGTAATATTATAATTAATGATAAAAATTTTGATAAGTTTATATTTAAAGGGTCATTAGCATTAGAATCATATTATGATTATACTAATATCAATAAAGATATAATTGATAAATTTTATTTTAAATTAAATGAATATCGAAAGTTAACGGAAAAAAGTAAGGAGAATAAAGAATATATTGTCAATGAACTAATAAATGTAATTGAAAAACTTGGAATAAAAAATTTCACTATATATAATGATGGTGACATAGAGTACAATTACAATAATATATAGAGAATATATAATATGGATTATTTAAGGAATGATTAAATTCCTTTTTTTAATAGAAAAAATTTTAAAATTATAGTACAATTAAAAAGAAGGAGGGTAAAAAATGATTTTAATAATTGCAGAGAAACCATCACTTGCTAGAAATATAGTTTCTGGTATTGGAAAAATGAATAGAAAAGATGGATATTTTGAAAATGAAAATTATTTAGTAACATGGGCTTTTGGTCATTTATTTACCCTATATGACATAGAAGATTATGATAATTTAGAAGATAGAAGATGGAAAATGGATAATCTTCCTTTTTATCCTAAAGAGTTTAAATTTAATTTAAAAAAAGATCAAAGAAAGCATATTGATGACGGAGTATTAAAACAATTTAACATAATAAAAGCACTTGTAAATAGAGAAGATGTTGACACTATAGTAAATGCAGGAGACTCGGATAGAGAAGGAGAAATAATTGTAAGATTATGTATAAATAATGCACTTAATAGTGAAAAAAAACTAGTAAGATTATGGCTTCCAGATCAAACAGAAGAAACTGTAAAAAAAGCATTAACTGAAATGAAAGATGAAAAAGAATATGATAATTTAGCTAATGAAGGATTTGCTAGAACTTATGTTGACTGGCTTTATGGAGTTAATTTAACAAGATATGCAACACTTAAAACAGGAACACTTTTAAGAGTAGGAAGAGTAATTGTTCCAATAGTAAAAGCAATATATGATAGAGATAAACAAATAGAAGAATTTATTCCAGATATATATTATGGAATAGCATCTAATGAGGAAACAAATGGTGAAGTAGTAGAACTTAATTCAAAAGAAAAATTTGATAAAGAAAAGTTAGAAGACGCTAAGAAATTATGTGAGTTATATAATAAAGAAAAAGCAGTAGTAACTAAAAAAACAGTAAAAAAAGATACACTTGCTCCAGGTAAATTATATTCACTTACAAAACTTCAAAACTACTTAGGTAAAAAATATAAAATGCCTATGGATCAATCATTAAAAATAGTACAAAAATTATATGAAGAAGGTTATTTAACTTATCCTAGAACAAATTCAGAGTATTTAGCAACCAATGAAAAAGATAAAATAAAAAGTATATTAGAAGTAGTATCAAAACTAGGTTATAAAGTAAAATTTAAAGATAAAAAAACTATATTTGATGATAGTAAAATAGAGTCCCATTCAGCGCTTACTCCAACTTATAAAATACCTAATAAACAAAATATGAGTGAAGATGAAATAAAAGTATATACTGCTGTTATGAGAAGATTTGTTTCTGTATTTGCAGCTGAAGACTGTAAAATAGAAAAAACAGAAATAGTAATAAAACTAGGCGATAAAGAAGAGTTTACTTTAAAAGGTAATGTAATAATAGAAAAAGGTTGGACTAAATATGATGATTATAATAAAAATGATAAAGTACTTCCTTCATTAAATATTGGTGATGAAGTAAATATAAATTTTAAACCTAAAGAAAAAAAGAAGTCCGCTCCTAAACACTATACAATTGAGACACTTAATAATTATTTAAAAAATCCATTTAAAGAAGATAAAAATAAAGTAGATGAAGAAATGGATGAAAATAAAGATGATACAGAAGATTATAAAGCAATATTTGAAGGATTAGAACTTGGGACAGAAGCAACAAGAACAGGTATTATAAATAATGCAATTAATAGTAAATATATTGCTCTTAAAAAAGATGTTTATACTATACTTCCTGATGGTAAATATTTAATTGAAGAACTTAAAAAAATGAATATAAGTATGGATAAATATAAAACTAGTGAACTTGGTAAAGGATTAAAACAAGTTTATAAAGGTAATATTAGTATTAATGATGTTGTACTTTTAACAGAAAAAGAAATAAGTGAAGTATTTAATAGTAAAAATACTGAAAACGATACAGGTTTTTATAGAGAAGTAATAGGAAAATGTCCATTATGTGGTAAAGATGTAATAAAAGGAAAATATAACTATGGATGTATTGGTTATAAAGATGGATGTAATTTTAAAATAAGTACTATGATATGCAAAAAAATAATTAATAAAAATGTTGCGAGTGAAATACTAAAAAATAAAATATCTCCTGTTATAGAAGGTTTTATTTCTAAAAATAATAAAGAGTTTAAAGCAAGACTAAAATTAGAAGATGATGGTAAATTATCATTCGTTTTTGATTAAAATAACTAATTTTTTAAGATTAGTTATTTTTTTTAGGGGAATTTGCCTTATAAAGAGAGAATATAACTATTGAAGGAGGTTTTTTATGAATAAAAAATATTTAATAATATTCTTGTTATTTTTTATTACTTTACTTTTGACAGGTTATATTTATTGTGACTATAAAGAAAAACAAATAACAAAAAATAATGATAATGTTACTAAAGAAGAAACAAAAAAAGAAAATGATATTAGTGAAGAAAAAGATGAGGATTTTGCAGCAGAAAAAGTAGTTTTGAAAGGAGAAGAAAATGTTAAAAAGGTTGTAAAAAAAGTAACAGAAGAAATAAAAGAAGAAAAGAAAGAAGAACAAGCAGAAAAGGTAGAAACTAAAGAAAGTTATATAGTTACTTTTGATTCAAATGGTGGTGAAGTAAATGAAAAGAGTAAACTAGTAACATACAATGAATATTATGGTAACCTTATTGATGCTAAAAAAGAAGGTTATACATTTATAGGTTGGTATAATAAAAAAGGTAAAAAAATAAATGAAAATAGTGTTGTTACAGAAAGAGGTAATCATACATTATATGCAAAATATAAAATAAATAGTTATATAATAAAATTTGATTATAATTATTTAGAAAAAAATTTGTATAAAAACTTATTAGATAAAAAGTCATATAATTTAGATTATGAAATTATAAATGCTGATGAAATATTTAATAATGAGAACGTATTTAAATTTAATTTAAGTGAAAATGTTATAAAGTATAAAGAAAATATAAAATTAGAAAAAGATAAAACATATACTTTTAGTGTATATTTAAAATCTGATAGTGAAAAAGAACTTATGATAGGATTTAATGGAGAAGAAGAAAAGATAAAAGTAAATGAAAACTTTAATAAATTTACAAAAACTTTTAAAGCAGAAGATAAAAATTATGATGAATTTTTATTTAAGATAGAAGGAGATATTTCAAAAGATAATTATCTAGAAATATATGACTTAAGTATTTCAGAAGGAGAAGAAAATACAAAAGAAGAAGAAATAAATTATAATGAAAAAATAGAAACTAAAGAGGTACCTCTAAGAGAAGGTTATACATTTGATGGATGGTATAAAGATTTATCATTAAAAGAAAAAGTAAATGATTCTGTAAAGGAAGATGCTATATATTATGCTAAATGGATTCCTAACACATATACATTAAAATTAGAAGTAAATGGAAAAGTAACAGAAGTAAAAGGAAGTTTTAATTCATTAAAAAAATTAGAAATACCAGAATCAAATTATAAGATAACATATGATGAAAGGGAAGTATTTATAAAAAAATCATTCAAAGGTTGGGTAAATGAAAATAATGAACCTGCAATAGAAAATTATATATTTAAAAAAGATGAAAAGTTGAAAGCAATATTTGAAGATACAGTAAATGTTCAGCTAGAGGATATAAATAAAGAAAATAATATATGTTCTTGGAATACTAAAAAAAGTGGTAATGGTGAAAGTTATGATGCTAAAACCACTATTAATATAAATAGTGATATTAAATTGTATAGTGTGTGTAAACAAATTATAAAACCAGAAAGACCAATAAATTCTGGTACAATAACAAGTTATTATGGTAATAGAATTCATCCAGTATCAAATGAAAATAAATTTCATTCAGGTATTGATATGTATAGTAGTGATAAAAATATTTATCCAGTACTTCCAGGTGTTATTGCAAAAACAGGAAGTAATTCATCAATGGGTAATTATATAATTATTCATCACACATATAATAATCAAAATTATACATCCGCATATTACCATTTGGAAGAAAAATATGTTAGAAAAAATCAAAAAGTAGATCAAAATACAGTTATAGGAAAAATGGGACAAACAGGTATAGCAACTGGAGTACATTTACACTTAACAATGTATAAAGGTCATTTAGATAGTGAAAATTCAGAAATGATTGATCCAAAAAGTGTTATTGATCTTCCAAGTAATTGGAATAGTAGGGTTTATTAGTAAAGATATCTTGTACAATAATTATAATTTTTGTATAATAAATAAAGAAAAAGGAATGTGGTAAAATGATATATTTAGACTATGCGGCAAATTGTCCAGTAGATAAAAAAGTATTAGAAGATTTTAATTTGAATAGTATTTTATACTATGCTAATCCGAATTCTACTCATAAATTAGGTCTTGAAGCAAAAGAAAAAATAGATGAAGCAACAAGTTATATTGCAAATGTATTTAAATGTAAAAATGAAAATGTAATTTATACTAGTGGTTCATCAGAAAGTAATAATCTTGTAATAAAGGGTTTTGCAGCCAAATATAAAAATGCTCATATAATAACAACCTCTATAGAACATTCATCTATAATCGCACCAGTTAATTATTTACTTAATAAAGGTGTTAGTGTTGATATACTAGATGTTAATGATGAAGGAAAAATAGATATAGAAGAGTTAGAAAAATTAATAGATGATAGAGCTACTCTTGTAAGCATAACAAGTGTTGAGAGTGAAACAGGAATAATAATGGATATAGAAAAAATTGGAGAAATATTAAAAAAATATGATAACTGTTTCTTTCATACAGATGCAACTCAAAGTATTGGTAAATTAGATACTAATTTTGAAAATGTAGATTTAATAACTTTTTCACCACATAAATTTTATGGAATTAATGGTATTGGAGTATTAATAAAAAAAGATAATGTTAAGTTAGAACCACTTATTTTAGGTGGTAAAAGTACAACAATTTATAGAAGTGGAACACCAGCTCTTCCTTTAATTTTATCAATCAAAAAAGCATTAGAAATATCACTTTCAAATATGGAAAATAATAATAAATATTTAAAAAAATTAAATGAATATATAAAAGAAAATTTAAAAAAATATGATAATGTAGTAATAAATAGTAAAGGAAAATGTATATATAATACAATTAATTTTAGTGTAAGAGGAGTTAGTTCAGATATTTTTTCTAAAAAATTAGAAGAAAAAGAAATATATATAAGTACGAAGTCCGCATGTTCATCAAAGAATAATGTATCAAAAGTTGTATATGCACTTACAAAAGATGAAGAATTATCAAAAAGTACTTTAAGAGTAAGCATTTCACATTTAACAACTAAACAAGAATTAGTTAAATTTTTTGAAGTATTTGGTGAAATATATAATGAATTGGTAAAGTAGGTAAAATTTATGGAATTTTATAAAGAAGTAGAAAGAAATATAATAAAAAAATATAGAAAAGAGTTATATAGACCATTTGTAAAAGCACTTGATAAATATGAACTTATAAAGGAAAATGATAAAATAGCAGTATGTATATCAGGTGGTAAAGATTCATTTTTAATGGCTAAACTTTTTCAAGAAATTATGAATCATGGTAATGTTAAATTTGAATGTAGATTTATTTGTATGGATCCTGGATATAAAGAAGAAAATAGAAAACTAATAGAAGAAAATGCTAAAAAATTAAATATACCAATAGAAATATTTAATTCAGATATATTTGAAGCATCAGAAAGAGCATCAAGAACTGGACAAGGGCCATGTTATTTATGTGCTAGAATGAGAAGAGGTGCACTTTATACAAAA
>ULZB01004171.1_pt1 | contig 11601 bp, 9 predicted proteins | sample 1962691 | NCBI WGS metagenome assembly ULZB01 (sample SAMEA4835878, study PRJEB28245) | human gut metagenome | biome: gut microbiome; material: fecal sample | place: Denmark | collected 2008 | reverse complement strand
GTATGACCTACTTTTTTTGTATGTAATTTTTTACTTACAATATTAACTACATCTCTGCTAGTCATATTTTCTTTTTTATTAATTATTAATATTCCATCCATTTTTTCACCATCTTTAATTCTTATATACTTTAGCAATTAATTCTGAAATTTTTATTCCATCCATTGCGCTAGTTGTTATTCCACCAGAATAACCAGAACCTTCTCCTATAGGATAAATCCCATCTATATTGCTCATTCCATTTTCGCCTCTTACTATTCTAATTGGTGATGAAGTTCTTGTTTCAACACCTGCGATAATAGCGTCACCACTATTAAATCCATCTATTTTATTATTAAAATAATTAATTGCTTCTTTTAAATCATTATTTATAAAGTCTGGAAATATATCATTTATATTAACAAATTTATAATTACCCTTAAATATTGGTTTTACGCTTTTAAATTTTTTTGAAATAGTATTGTTTTCATAATCTGAAAATAATTGAACTGGAATTAAACCATTACCAAGGTTATATGCTTTTTCTTCTAAATGTCTTTGAAAATTCATACCATCAAATATATTATTACCAAAATCTTTATTTGATACTTGAACAACTATCGCACTATTTGCGTTTTCTTCATCTCTTTTGTGATTACTCATTCCATTTATTACTAAATGATTTTCTTCACTTGATGCATTTACTACAAATCCACCGGGACACATACAAAATGAATATACTCCTCTTCCATCTATGCAAGTATGAGTTAATTTATAATCTGCATTAGGTAAAAACTTACTATATTTTCCATACTGTGATTTATTAATTATATCCTGTTTATGTTCTATTCTAACTCCTACCGCAAATGGTTTTTGAATCATATTAATTCCTTTTTCATAAAGCATTTTAAATGTATCTCTAGCACTGTGACCTAATGCTAAAATAAGTATTTCACATTTAATTTTTTCTTTAGCATTTATAATTATTTCTGTTACTTTATTATTATTTATAACTATATCTGTAAGACAAGAATTGTAATAAAATGTTCCACCCATATCTATAATTTTATTTCTCATATTTATTATTACATTTCTAAGTAAATCAGTACCGATATGTGGTTTATTTTTATATAGTATATCACTTGGTGCCCCACACTCTACAAATATCTCAAATACTTTTTTCATTCTATAGTTTTTATCTTTAACAAGTGTATTTAATTTACCATCAGAAAAAGTACCTGCGCCACCTTCTCCAAATTGAACATTAGAATTTTTATTTAGTTTACCAGTTTTCCAAAAGTTTTCTATAGTTTTTACTCTATCTTCTACTTTTTCTCCTCTTTCTATAATTATAGGCTTATAACCATTTTTAGAAAGCATATATGCTGAAAATAATCCCGCTGGTCCACTCCCTACAATTATAGGTCTTTCTTTCATTTGTTTAGTCCCTGTTATTTCAAATTTATAACTTTCATCTTTTGGAACATATACATCTTTATTTTTAAGTAGTTTATTTTCTAAATTAGTTTCTATTTCTACTTCATAAATATAACTTACTTCTCCTCTAGCATCAATACTCTCTTTAATTATTTTTAAATTATGTATATCTTCATCTTTTATATTTAATTTTTTACTTGTACACTTTTTTATATTTTCTAAAGAATTATCATCTATATTTACTTTTACTTGTCTTACTCTAATCATTTTATATCCTTTCCTGAAAGATATCCAGAAATAAATGCAAATGTTAAATTATATCCACCACAATCACCATTTACATCAAGCATTTCACCTGTTATATATAAATTTTCATTTATTTTTGATTTCATACTTTTTATATCAATTTCGTTTAATGGTACACCACCCATACATATTTGTGCTTTATCAAATGGTCCTTTTCCTTTTATATCAATTCTAAAACTAATTAAATTTTCTTTTAATAACTCTTTTTCTTTTTTAGATAGTTCATAAAAATACTTTTCTTCATTTATATTACATCTTTTAATTATAGCTAGTATTAGTTTTGGATTTAATATTCCATTTAATATTTCTTTTACTTTTTTATTATTATTTTTAAGCATAAAATCATCATATTCTTCTACTTTTATAAATGGCATAAAATTAATTCTTACATTATTATTTTTAGTAACTAAATAACTTAAATTAAATGTACAAATTCCAGATACTTCATTTTTAACAAATTGTACTTCACCTATTTCTTCTTTTAATAATTCATCAAAGTGATATAAGGATATTTTAGCATTTGATCTTACTCCTGAAATTATATTTAATATTTTATCATCTGAACATAAACTTACAAGTGCTGGTTTTACTTCATTTATAGTGTGTCCTAATTTTTTAACAAGACTATATCCAAATCCATCTGATCCTGTTTTTGGATATGCTTTAGAACCTGTACTTATTATAAGTTTATCAAAATGCTTATCATTATTAATGATGAACTCATTATTTTTATAGTCTACACTTTTTACATCATAATTACATATTAATTTTATATTTGATTTTAAAACTTCAGTCACAAGTGCATTTTTAACACTTATTGCCATATTTGAATATGGATAATAATAACCATCTTTTATTTTAGGAACAATACCAATACTGTCATAAAAACAACATAATTCATCTATATTTTCTTTTGTAATAATTTCATTTAAATATTCTTCGTTTTTAGAATGATAATGTTTTATATTTTGATCACTATTAAAGTAATTACATCTACCACTACCTGTTATTAAAAGTTTCTTAAGTATATCATTATTCTTTTCTAAAATAGTTACTTTATTACCATTTTTACTTGCATATATTGCACTTATTACACCTGATACTCCTCCACCTATTATTCCAACATTACTCATAGTTTTAGTCCTTCATTTTCTTTTTTTAATTCTTTAGTTAATCCATCTATTACTTCAAGTTCTTTTTCTGATTGAACTCTAAACATATTAGCAATCCACTCTTCATCAAAATTATTTCTTGCTTTAAAATAATCATCAACTAAATCATCTGTTATTATTACAGGTGCTATTTTTTGTTTCATCAAGTTAAAGTTAAGTAAAAGTCTACTTGTTCTACCATTACCATCTTCAAATGGATGTATTCTTAAAAATTCAATATTAAATTTTGCCTCTCTTAAATATGGATCTAAGTTATTCCATTCATTATAATAATTATAAAGTAATTTCTCCATATCACTTTTTATATCTTTTGGATCTGATATTGGTTCATTAGTATCTCCTAAAGTTCTACCTAATTTTCTATAACCATTTGAAATATACATTGAACTTTTATTTATTGTATTTGCAATATCGATAATAAGATCTTCACTCATATCGTATGAAAACATAGTAAGTAATTTTTGAAAAGCTCTATAATTATCTCTTAGTCTAATTGCATTTTTACTATCAGCTATTTCACCTAAATCTCTTTCTATTGACATGTTTGAAAATGTTAATCTAAATATAAACATTTCCATATAATCTTGATAAAAATCAGGATTTTCAAAATAGTTTAATTGTTCTTTTGTTAATCGTGCTACCATTTTTTTCACCTCTATACTAAAATATATCATATTTTAACAAAAATATAAATAAACGATAAAGATTTCTTTATCGCCTATTTTACACTTCTATATTTTTATTTACCCCAGTAATAAGAGCTGGTACACCTTTTAGACTTTCATAGTTATTAATTGATACTAATGTATCTGAATTTGATACTATTCTTCCTTCTTTATATCTACTTTTACATAGTGACAATTTAATTATTCTTCCTCTATTTGTAGAATAAATTATTTGTTCCAATAATTCATTATCTATTTTTTTAACCTTATCATAATTTTTAAGCTCTATTTCATTTGTATCAAAACCTGTAAGTACTGGTACTGCAAGTGGATACATATGATGAACTATACCATCTATTATCATCATACTTTCTTTTCTATCTTTAAATAAAAATGGATAATAATATATAGCGTTAATAGCGGCTTCTATTGGATGACGAAATCCATGTTTATGAATTAAATTCTTAGATGATGATTCTTTATTATTTTGCCAAGGTAATTCATAAAAATCATGAAGCATTGCTATTTTAACTGCTACATCCGTATTTACTTTTATACCCTTTTTTATTTTCTTTTTACATGTTTTATATGTACAAAGAGCTACTTCAAGCACATGATAACCAAGTGTTATATCATTATGATGATTAAATTCACTCGTCATTCTTCTTTGAAATTCTTTATGTCTAAATATTTTATATATAATTTTAAAAAATTCTTTTCTTTCATCTTTAGATAAACCATATTTTAGCATTAAACTATTTAAGATTTCTTTATTTTTACTATAATTCATTTTATTCACCCCTTTTTTGAAGCACATATATTATAATATAATTCAGATTATAATGCAAATATTTTATAAACCTATTTTTATTAATATATTTTCTAGATATTCATCATCTTTTATCTTGTTAATTGCAAAGCATTTATTACCTAAATCTTTATAGCTTGCACCTGAATGATACAATACTTTTTTATCAAGTATTATAAATCTATCATGAAACTTATCACTATATATTACTTTTAAATTATGATATTGCCTATTATACTTTTTTATATCTATATCCTTTAATAAATTAAATTTTTTAGTTACAATAATTACTTTTACATTTAGATTCGTAATCATATCTAAAATACTTTTATCTGCATAATTATCTATTATAATAACTTCTTCTTTTGCTTTACTTAATATATCTATAAGTAATGAATATGCATCATATATTTGTCCTTCATAAAATATATGATTCACTTTTTCTTTTTCCTCTAATTTTGAAAACGATTCTTGTAATAATTTTATTGAATTATGATCTTCCAAAACCAACTGGTTTATATATTTTTGTTCTATTAAATTACTTGATATATACTTTCTCATTCTTACAAATGCATCTATTATTTGTACATTAACCTTCACCGCTATATCACTTTTTAAAAGACCAGATAACATCATTATTCCTTGCTCTGTTAAAACATATGGTAAATATTTAATATTATATCCCCTATAATTATTACTTTTGTTCAAGGTCACAAAATGTGACCTTGAAGATACTTTTTCTAATTCTTCAATTGCTATTTGAAAACAAAATTCTTCTGGAAATCTATTTATATTTCTTTTTATTACTTGATTTAATACCTTCGTTTCCACATTATAAAGTCTTGCTACATCTGAGTTAAACATTACCTGTTTTCCTCTTATTTCATATAGCATATTTTCTATATTTAATTCTTCTTTTAATTCATACATAAAAAACCTCCTATAATTATATTCTCTCTTTTTAAAGTAAATTCCACTAAAGATAGAAAAAAAGAAGATAAAAATCTCCTAATTTAACTTTTTTCATTATGTCTACTTACATTTAATATTATTCCTATACTTACTAAAGATAATATTAAACTAGAACCACCATAAGAAAGAAATGGAAGCGTTACACCTGTTATAGGAACAAGTCCTACAACAACTGCTAAATTTAATAATGTTTGAAAAGCCATTTGAAATGTTATACCAAAAACTAAATATTTACCAAATAAATTATCACAATTAATTGCAATTTTTATACATCTATGAAATATTATTATAAATAAAAATGCTACTATTAATATTCCAAGTATACCAAGTTCTTCACTTATTATTGAAAATATAAAATCCGTTTGTGGTTCTGGTAAATAAAAATGTTTCTGTACTGAGTTAAAAAGTCCAAGACCCAAAAGTCCCCCAGGTCCTATCGCATATAATGATTGTATTGATTGAAATCCTGCCCCTAATGGATCTGTCCAAGGATTAATAAATGACACTATTCTTTTTATTCTATATGGAGCTGCAATAATAAGTCCAGCAAGTCCTAATAATCCTACTACACCTATTTTTACAAAGAACTTCATATCTACACCGGATACAAATAGTAAACCAACTACCCCTACTAATATAATTGCTCCTGTACCTAAATCTGGTTGAAGCATTATAAGACCAAAAGCAAGTAATGTAATAATTAATATAGGGAATACCCCTTTTACAATATGCCTTACATCTTTTGGATTAGAACTTAAATATTTAGATGCAAATATAATAATACCTAGTTTCATGAATTCTGATGGTTGTACTCCAAGTCCACCAATACCAAACCAACTTCTAGAACCATTTCTAATTGTACCTATTCCAGGAATTAATACTAAAATTAAAAGAAGAAAGCAAATTCCTAGTATAATGTTTGCTTTCTTCAAATAGTTCGTATAATCTACCTTTGATATTATATATTGTGCTATAAGTCCAATTACAAGAAAAAATGCTTGTAATTTCAAATATTTAAATTCATCATTAAATTTGTATTCAGCCCATATTGATGATGCTGAGAAAATCATAAGTACTCCAAACAGTGATAAAATCACCACTGCTATAAAAAGCTTATAATCTATTTTTTTCATTAATACCATACCCCATATACAAGAGCGCCTGTTCCAAGAATAAATCCAACTACATAAAATAATCTTACTATATCAGTTTCGCTCCATCCTAATTTTTCAAATGTATGATGTATTGGTGTCATTGGAAATAATTTCTTTCCTCTTATTTTTACTGATGCAACTTGAAGTATTACACTAAGTGTTTCAATAACAAATACACCACCTACTACTATTAATGACATTTCTCTATGAGTTAATATTGCAAGTGTTGCAAGTACTGCACCGAGTGCGAGTGATCCAGTATCACCCATAAACACTTTGGCGGGGTGACCATTATATACCAGAAATCCAAGAAGTCCTCCAACAAGTATAAAGCAGAATACTGCAACATCATCATAACCTGCTAGCCATCCAGAATTCCAAGCAATCATACCATAAACCATAATTGCGATTGCAGATAGTCCTGCAGCAAGACCATCAAGTCCATCTGTTAAATTAACTGCATTACTTGTTCCAACAAGCATAAATAATATAAAGAATCCATACATAAATCCTAAATTAACCTTTAAGTGAAGCGCATATATTTCTATTTCTGGATTAGATCCATTTCTAATATATATATAGAAGAACATAATTGCAATTACTACTTGCGCTAAGAACTTTTGCATTCTTGTTAGACCTTTTTCATTACACTTATATTTTACCTTTAAGAAGTCATCTACAAATCCTATAAGTCCATAACCAAAGAATACAAATAAAATTATAAGTAAATTACTTGATATCTTAAGTTTATTAGTAAAACATAAAAATAAAATTGTAAAAATAGTAGAAACAATAAATATTATTCCTCCCATTGTAGGTGTTCCACTTTTCTTTTCATGTGCTTTAACAAACACACTTGTTTTTTGTCCTACTTTTAATTTTCTAAGCCATGGAATAAATACTAAACCTAAAACTACTGACGCTATAAATCCTATCATTAAGGCTAGTACTGATTTCGCTAGTACATACATATAATACACATCCTTTATTCACAAAAATAATTATATCATACATAATAATCTTTTTATTATATTTTTTTAATTTTTTACATTTTTATTTTTTATCTCCAAGTAATATTCTTATTTTACTACCCTCATATACCCTTTCTCCTGCTGATGGAGACTGGAATAATATGTATTCTCCACTGCCTGTATATTGTACATCAAATTTCTGTAAACTTCCTTTTACATCACTTAATTTTTGGTTTACAACATTAGGCACCTCAGCATATTTTTTATCCCATAGTTGATAATTTTTTTCTTTAGCATCTTCACTTTTAGGAATATTTAAAGCGTTAATTGAGTCTTCTAATATTGCTTTTGCAATAGGGGCTGCAACTGTTCCACCATATTGCACTATTCCTTTTGGATTATCAATTGCAACATATACAACTACTTTAGGATTATCTGCTGGTAAAAATCCAATAAATGATAATATATAATTACCAGACATATATGCACCATCTTTAACTTTTTGAGCAGTTCCTGTTTTACCACCTACTCTATATCCATCTATAAATGCATTTCTACCTGTACCATTTGTAACAACACTTTCAAGTGCAAGTGCTGTTTTTTTACTTGCTTCTTCACTTATTACTCTTCTTACCATCTGTGGTTTATTAGTTACAACCGCATTATTTGTTTCTGGTTCTGTTATACTTTTTACTATATATGGTTTAAATAATTTACCACCATTAATTGCGGCTGATACTGCAGTTATCTGTTGTATTGGAGTTACTGATACACCTTGACCAAATGCAGTAGTTGCAAGTTCAACTTCACCAACTCTATCAAGTTTAAATATTATCCCTGTCGCTTCACCATTTAAATCTATTCCTGTTTTTTTACCAAATCCAAATTTTTCAATGTAACTAAATAATCTTTCTTTACCTAGTCTTTGTCCTAAGGCAACAAATCCTGGGTTACATGAATTTTCAACAACTTGAAGAAATGTTTGTGCACCATGACCTTTTGTCTTCCAACATTTAATTTTTGCATTTGCTACTCTTACACTACCTCCATCATAAAAATGATCATTTTGTAAATCAACTGTATTTTCTTCTAATGATGACGCAAGTGTTATTATTTTAAATGTTGATCCTGGTTCATAATTCATCCATATAGGAAGATTTCTATTTATTTCTTCTGTACTATAATTTTGATAATTTGATGGTGAAAAATTAGGTCTTGAGCTCATACCCAAAATTTCTCCTGTATTTGGATCCATCGCTATCGCAAGTGCATGTTCTGGATTATATTTACTTACTGCATTATCAAGTTCTCTTTCTATCGCAAGTTGTATATCATTATTTATTGTAAGAGTTATATTCATGCCATCTTGTGGTTGTTCATATATTTCACTTAATTTTAACTTATTACCTTTGGCATCTGAATAATATTTAATTGAACCGTATTCTCCAGTTAAATACTTATCATATTGTAGTTCAAGACCTGATAATCCTTGGTTATCAATTCCAACATAACCTAAAACATGCGATAAATTAGTATCATACGGATAATTTCTTTTAGACTCCTTTACTAAATAAACTCCATCTAAATTTAAAGCTGCTATTTTATCCGCAACTTCAAATGATAATCTTCTTCCTTCTGGATGTACTCTTTCTATAGATGTTTTTTTATTAACATGTTTTTTCATTTCTTCTTCTGTTACATTAAGAATACTAGCTAATTCTTTTATTACTTTTTTCTTATCTGTTATTTGATTTGGTATTAAGACTAAACTTGTTGTTGTAACATTATCCGCAAGCACAACTCCATTTCTATCGTATATTAACCCTCTACTACCTTCTATAGGTAAATTACGGCTCCAAAGTTCACTAGATAAATTAGACAGTTTATCATACTCAAATACTTGTATATATATTACTTTCCCTATTATTACTAAAAATAAAATAATTACTACTACAAAAAATAATCTTATTCTAACATGTATATCTTTGAAAAACACATAATTCACCTCTAATAAAATATATGAAGGCAAGTCCAAATTAGAACAAGATAAAAAGTAGATCATTTAATATACTAATTTTAAAACTTCATCTATTTCTTTTACATTTTTACTTTATCTTGCTTAAACTCTGGCTGGTACAACAACTTCACTAATTACTTTAATAGCATTTATTGTATCAATAAACTCTATATCTTTTGCATAATCATAATTACTTTTATAACTATTTTTTTATTAATTTAATTTCAAAAGTAACAAAAAAATAGTATTATTGGTAAATACTATTTTTTACTTTTTTAAAACTAACTTTGCTATTCTTTTATAAAATTATACTTCAAAATTAGAAATAACTTCTAAATAATTTCATCCATTATTATTTGGCATTATTGTAATAGCAATCTTATTAAATTGATTTTCTATAAAATCCTGTAAATAAACTGTATTTTCTTCTAATGATGATGCAAGAGTTATTATTTTAAATCACTTATATTTCATATTCTTTCTTCCATTTTAAGAATTTTTCTTTTTCTTCCTTAGTTTCAATTTCATAGTGATAATAATGTTTAGTAAATTCACCACATGAACTACCAACACATCTTCCTGGTGGAGAATAACTCTTAATATTTAAATTAGGCAATTCTTCTTTTAAAGACTTAATCCAAATTTCTTCATTATCACTTCTCTTTAGAGTATTTGTTTCATTAAATTTTATAAACTTAATCGGAATATTATATTCTTTTAATAAATTTATTAAACATTTTAACTCTTTATTTCCATCATTTACACCTTTTATTAAAGTATAATGAATTTCAACTGGTATATTATTTCTATGAAACTTAGTATAATTATCCATTATTTTTTCATTTTTCATAACTTGATTTTTATAATTTGAAAGTAGTTTTAATGCATTTGAAACATTTACTCTTGTACTTGGTATTAACTCTTTTCTTTCACTATCAATAGGTGTATGAAGTGAAAAATGAACCTTTAGTGGAATGTTATATTCATTTACTAATACTGATAACTTTTCTAAATTATCATTTGGCATCATAGTTGAAAGTGCATAACTTACACTTTCGTATCCTAATGCTTTAATTTTATCTTCGTTTTTAAATACATCAAAAATAAGATCTATATTTAATAATGGCTCTCCTACTCCCATAAATGAAATTAAAAGTTTACTTTTTTTAGTTTTATATTTGCTTAATGTTTCTATTAAACTTTTCATAAAATCATCTATTTCGATTCTTATCATTTTTTTATTTAATCCTTTATTTGTTAAATGACACATTTTACATCCAAGATTACAAAAATGGTGGGTTGGAACACATACTACATCCTTATCTTTCTTATTATAAAGCACACTCATTTCTACTATTTTTTTGTTTTCCATTTCATAAACACATTTTATTGTTCCATCAATTTTATCTTTAAAATTTCCAATATTTTTTATCATAATTCTTTCCTCCTAAAACAATTGTAACAAAAAAATAGGTAACGAAAAATTATCTATTTTTTAATACTCTATTAACTTTTAATTAATAGTTTTATCTATATACATATTTATAAATTTTTTAGGAGCCACTGTTAAATATTTACTGTTATATATTATATTTATTTTTACATTAGGAAGTTTTTCATCTATATTAACAATTTTTAAATCACTTTCTTTTGTAATCAAATCTCCAATTACATACCCTATTCCAATATTATTTTTAACTGCAGATATAATCATTTCACTAGTATGAAAATTAAGAGGATTATTAAAGCTTATATTTTTTTCTTTAATTAATTCATCTAAATCATTTCTGTTTGCTGTACCTTTAATTGGAAGTATTAATTGATATTTTTCCAAATCTTCTAATTTTTTTATTTTAGATGTATCAAAATCTTTACTTGCTGAAAAACAATAATTAACTCTAGCAAGTTCTTTGATAGTATAATCATTAGATAATTCTATATTTATTGGGGATGTATCAATTACAAAGTCAACTGTATGTGATTTTAATAATTCTATTAATTTAGATGTTGAACCTGTTACTACAGTTACATCTATATTTGGATATTCATTATGAAACTTAATTAAATTATCAAATAAGAAAAATGAACCTATATTAGATGGTATTCCAATATTTAAACTA
>ULZB01005673.1_pt1 | contig 11611 bp, 8 predicted proteins | sample 1962691 | NCBI WGS metagenome assembly ULZB01 (sample SAMEA4835878, study PRJEB28245) | human gut metagenome | biome: gut microbiome; material: fecal sample | place: Denmark | collected 2008 | reverse complement strand
TAGTGTCAACTATTTTTGTTGACAACTACTCTAAAAAATCCTCATTTACTTCATTATCTATTTCTTCTAGTGTTTCATCAGTTACATTATCATCAAATATTTCCCATTTATCTTCATCATCTTCAACCATTATTTTAACTTTTGTATCGCCAACAACTTCTATACCAAGTTCCTTTTCTATATCAAAATCTATAGTATTACCATTTATTTGTACATTACCGCAACTTGGTTGTTTAAGTACTCTAACAATAATTTCTGAATCATTAAAATCTACATCAAGTTTTGTTTTAACATTAATAAGTTCATTATATTTAATTGTTTCATTAATAACATTTGTTTTTGTATCATTATCATATGAATACCATATATTTATATCAAATGAACCATCAACTACTACATCATCACCTTGTACATATCCTTTAAATTTATGATTAATTATCCAGCAACCTAATATTGTACTTGGAACAACTTCACTTTTAACACTATACTTATTTTTGAAATACTTTTTACCTTTACCTATTACTGCCTTAGTTACAATTTCTTTATAATTAGACATTCTTATCACTCCTCTACTTTAATTTATGATAGAAAATAAAAAAAGTGCCTATAAAATGCACTTTTTTTCTAAAAAGGTAAATTAATTTCATTATTATTGTTAAAATCAAAATTGTTTATTTGTACACTATATTTTATTTTATTATTACTATCTGAATTTAAATTATCAATTACATAATCTATTTCATAAATAAAATTTGTAGATTTATCAACTAATATTTGAACATCTAATGTTCCGCTTAAGTTTTTTTCATCCATAACATCTTTATCATATATTAAATTATATGCATCGCTTTTTTTCATAGATACAGTATACTTTTTATAACTAACCTTATTAATTACTTCATTATCTACTTTTTTTATTTTAATTATATTTTTCTTTAATTTCTTATAATCAATTTTAAAATCTTCTTTAGCATCACAAGATACTTTATTTGAACTACTATCTTTTGTATAACATTTTGTTTTACCATTTTCTTTTACTAAATATTTATTAATACTACTAGTAAGTTCTTCATCATCATACTTACTAATTATAATATTCTTAATATCTTTAGTTCTGGCGATAGTATATTCAATTTTTGATTGTTTATCCAAACTTTCTATATTAAGTGTTATTCCAGTTGTATAATTTATTTTATTTGAATACTTTTCTGTTTTATTTAGATAATTATTTAATGATACCTTTTTCCCCATAAAGAATATTCCTAAAAATATAAATAATATTATTACTAAGACTACTACAATTTTAACTTTTTCTTTCATAAATTCTCCTAAAGAAGAATTATATTGTCATTAATTCTTCTTCTTTTTCTTTTAATTTTTCATCTACTTTTTTATTAAAATCATTAATTAAATCTTGTACTTCATTCATTAAAGACTTTTCCACATCTTCATTTATTTCTTCATCTTTTTTAATTGCATTATTAGCATCTTGTCTAATATTTCTAAGTGCTATTTTAGCTTCTTCAGCAAGAGTTTTTGCTTGTTTAACAAATTCTCTTCTTCTATCTTCAGTAAGTTCTGGAATAGCAATAAATATAAGTTCTCCAGTGTTATTAGGAGTTAATCCTAAATCAGCTTCAAATATAGCCTTTTCAATATTAGCAAGACAAGATTTATCAAATGGTTTAATTTGAAGTCTTCTTGCTTCTGGTACAGATACGGTTGCTAATTGATTAAGTGGTGTTGGTGTACCATAATATTCTACCTTTACACCATCTAATATTGCAGGATTTGCTCTACCTGCTCTTATTGTTTTAAATCTTTCTAAAAGATTTTCAATAGTTTTTTCCATTTTTTCATTTGCTTCTAAAATAATTTCATCCATTTTCATTTTTTCCTTTCAACATAGTTATATTTTACTATATATTATTTTTTTCTTCAAGTATATTATTTAGAACTATATTTCTTATCATGTTCTTTTTCGTATATATTTTGTTCACTATTATTTAATTCTTTTTTATATTCTTTGTTATTATTATTCAATATTGTTTCTTGTTTAAAAACTTTTTCTTCGGGATCAATCTTCTTTAAAAGATCACACAATTTTTGTAATTTTTCTTTATCACTTTCCATTTTAAACCCTCCTTTATATTAACGTATCCAATTAGATATCTTTTCCTTATCTTCACTTGGTGCATCTGATTCTTCAATTTCTCTTTTTGATCTTTCTAATGAATAATTAACTGTTCTTTTTATAATATCATAGCCATTTCCATCAGGTTTTTCTACAAGTTCGATATAACTTGCTATACCTTTTGAATCATTAGGTGAATATCCCATACCTACTGCTCTAACTGTATGAATATTTTTATTACCACTTTCAAAATGTTCATGTCCTTGAAAAACATCATCATACTTATCAGTATCATATTTTTCTTTTCCTGTATTATAATCTTTTGTATGATGACATAATAACACTTTTTTTTCACCAATTTCTATTTCTAATTCCTCAGGACATTTTCTAATTTCTTCTATTTGTTCACTAGTTAGTTTACTTTTTGTCCAATCACTATTTTTTTTAGCTTCTTCTTTCATTGCATCACTGCTCAAATGACCTGACATCGAATCTATTCCATCTAATGCGTATATCTCATGATTTCCTTTTAATGATTTTACATTATATTCTTCTAACAAATCAATGACTTCACCAGGATTAGAACCTGTACCTATATTATCACTTAATGAATATATTTCTGTAACACCATCTTTTCTTGCATCCTCAAGTGCTTCAAGTGTTGGTTCATATAAACCATGTGAATCAGTAAAAATTGCTATTTTTCTAGGTGATTTTTTACTCATTAATTTTTGTAATTGACTTATTTTGGATGACATTTCGTCATATTTTTCCTTTTCGATTGTCGTTTTTGATTTATATTTTATCTCTTCTGGAGAACTCTTTAAACTGACATCTTTTTCCTGAGTTTTTACAAAATATAAACCATATTCTTTTGCGATAGATATTTCTTCATCTGTTGCCTCTCTTCCATTAGGTAATATTATACAACATGGTTTTAACCCCTCACGTAAACATAAATATTCAGAATTACCATTTGTATTACTTGTATCTCTTACACCATATTGTTTAGTTTTAATATTTGGAGTTGAAATATCATTTCGTTTTATTGCACGATTCGATCCCATATTATTTGGACTACTAACAATAAAATTTTCAATAGGTAAAGTATCATAACCAAAAATAATATTTTTTCCACCGCCATAATAATAGTTTTGTTTTATATAACTAATAGCTGATAGACAAATATAATTCTGTATTGAATCACCATTTTTTGATAATCCATTAACAATTTGATCAACACTTTCACTACCACTCATAACATGAGCAAGTAAAATATAATTTTTATTTGAATAATCATATACATTTACACCATATTTTTCGCTTTTTTCTTTGTCAATCATTGTTTCAAGGTACGCATCGTCTATATAATCCTTTTTTGTTAAATTTTCATTTGTTTCATATGCATATAATTTTCTCATTTCTTCTTGATAATCTTCAAAAAGACTGTTGATTTCAAATATAACATCACTATTTTTTTTAATATTTTCAAATAAATAATCTAAATTTTCTATATTTTTTTCATTTAATAACATTTCAAAAGCTGCAGTATATCCTAAATATAATTCTATCTTTGACTTAATTTTTTCATCATATCTATTATCAAACATAAGTTGTTTTAATCTAGCAGTATTTCCATACTTTTGTAACATTTCTTCTATTTCTTGATTACTATATCCAAATATTATTTTACATAAATTGTCTATTTTTTCTGAAATATCATGAGAATTATCATAATTTTTTTGAAATTTATCCATTAATATTTCATCAATTTTTTCTAGATCTGATATTTTACTAATATTAATATTGTTTATTTCTATTTTATTTTTAAATAATTTTGATAATTGAGAAAATTGAACATCACTCAAATCAATATTATTTTTCTCTATATTTTCACATAATTCTGGATATCTATTATAATTTTTTAATAAAGTAATTAACATTTTAGATTTATCAAAAACATTATCATCATAGTATTTACTCATATCATTAATAAATGAACAAAAAGTTTCTAAATTTTCACTATTTTTTGATATTTGAATTATATCAGTTAAAAAATCATAATCAACTCCAAAATTATATTGAATGAATGTATCCTTGTTAAAACCGATTTTTTCTAAAAATGAATTAAATGTTTCTTCGTTAAGTAAAAATTTTAATCTATCACCACTATAATTAGTAAGAATATCAGAATATTCATTATATTTTTTTTCATATTTTTTAATTAATTCCTCAATGTTTTTATTATCACTTAGTTTTAATTTTTCTTTTAAAAAATTAAATTTTAATAAATTTCCATTATATTCTAATAAATTTTTTATATCATGTTTTATTGCGATATCCATAAGCATTTCACTATTAAGTAGTATATCTTTACTCGCCAAAGAGTTTAGATTATCATATGTTAATATAAATCCTTTTTCTATCGCATATTTAAATACTTCATCAGAAGAGCCTTTATACAACAAAATATTATTAACATCTTCTTCTATTGCATATTTAAATGCATCTATTGAAAATATTTTTGAATTTTCACCAAGCTTCAATAAATTTTCTCTTGTGAATTTGAATCCTTTTTCTACTGCATATTTAAATACTTCATCAGAAGAGCCTTTATACAACAAAATATTATTAACATCCTTTTCTATTAATTTTTTTACATTATTATCATCCATAGAATCAAAAACAAATTCTGGAATAAATCTTAACTTTTCATATGACAAATCAACACCATTATCTACCGCATATTCAAAATATTGTTTCAAATCATCTTCATATCTATAACTACAAGCAATCATTATTATATTATTTGGATTTGCCTCTATTAAATCTTTTTCTTCTCCTAAATTCATATACGATTCTTTTAATATTCTTCCTAATTCTTGCAATATTTCGGGTGAAATTTTCAATTTTTTTTCAATAATTTCATTTTTATAAAAATTATAGTCATGTAAAATACAAAACTTAATATTATCATTATTAAATTCTATAGCTTTTTGCATGATTTCTTTTGATAAAAAAAGATAATTATTATAATTAAATTCATATATTTTTGATAAATTTTCATAAGAAAAATCAAAGTTGTCTATTATTTTATTAATTATATTTTCTGATAAAAATACACCACTATATAAGCAAATATTATCCAAATCGTTTTCTATTGCTTTCTCCATAAAAATACGGTTATCAAATATATTATTACTCTTATCAAATAATTTTTCTAAATTATCATAAGAAAAATCAAATCCTTTTTCTATAGAATATTTTATTAAACTGTTTGTTACTCTTTTAGAATAAATTATGTTATTGCAGTCATAATTTATTGCTTCTTTCATAAATTCTTCACATGAAAAGGCATTACAATCCTTATTGAATTTTGACAAATTATCATAAGAAAAATCAAATTTATTATCTTTTGCAATTTTAAGCAATCTTTTCATTTTTCTATCATCAAAATTTGCATGAATAATATTTGTATAATCATAGTTGATACTTTTTTTAATGAATTTGTAATCAGTATATATAGGACAATCAGAGGCAAGATTTAAATTAGAATTTGAGAGTACTAAACCATTTTCAAATGCATAGTTCAAATAATATTTATTAACAATTGAATCATTATGTAAATATTTACTAACATTATTCGGATTACTTTTTATTTCATCTAAACAATATATAATTTTTTTTATATCTTCAGAAACATTATTGGAATTTTGAATATATTCCTCTATCGTTTTTTTATGTTCATTATATAAATAATATAATATTTCCATTTTTATATTTTGTTCTTTATCAGATTTTTTTTCAAAAAAATCTGTATCATTAAAATATCCTCTTTCAAAAAGATTCTTAATATTATTTTTAGTTATTTTTATTTTATCACCAGAATATCTATACAAAGGTAAATTATATTCAATAAATTCGTCCAATGACAACAATTCTAAAATTAAAGTTGAAATGTTATTATTATTTAAAAGTTCATCTAAATCTGTATTGTTATTATTCTTTAATAAATTTATCAATTTTGATTTTTTTAATTTTTCTTGCTTAGTCATAAACCCACCTCTATTATATATTAGATTATATCATAGAAAAAGAAAAAGAGAAATAATTTCTTATTTCTCCTATATTATTATCCTTTTATTTGGTTCATTACTTCTTCAGCAAAGTTTTCTTCTTTCTTTTCGATTCCTTCACCAACTTCAAAACGTACCATATTAATTATAGAACCGTTTTTAGATTTAACAAAGGCTCCAACAGTCATATCAGAATCTTTAACGAAGTCTTGTTCTTCTAAACAAATTTCTTTATAGAATTTATTTATACGACCATTAACCATTTTTTCAGCTATTTCAGCAGGTTTTCCTTCATTCATAGCTTGTTCTTTTAATACTGATGTTTCTCTTTCAACTTCTTCAGCAGGAACATCTTCTCTTTTTACATATGATGGTCTCATAGCTGCTGCATGCATTGATACATCTTTAGCAGTTTCTTCGTCTGCACCTTCTAATAAAGTTAATACAGCGATTCTACCACCCATGTGGATATAACTTCCAAAGTTTTGTGAATCAGTTTTTGAAAGTCTTGCAAATCTTCTAAAACTAATTTTTTCTCCTATAGTTGCTGTAAAATTAACTATAGTATCGTTTAAAGTACCTTCTTCAGTACTTAAACTCATTGCTTCTTCCATTGTTTTAACATCATTTTTAACAATTAATTCAGCAATTTTGTTTACTAAATTTACAAATTTTTCATTCTTAGCAACGAAGTCTGTTTCACAGTTAACTTCAACTATTGATGCATTATTTCCATCAATAACAACTGTACTTAATCCTTCTGCTGCTACTCTATCTGCTTTTTTAGCAGCTTTACTAATACCTTTTTTTCTTAGATAATCGATTGCTTCATCGATATCATTATTACTAGCTTCAAGTGCTTTTTTACAATCCATTAATCCAGCACCTGATAAATCTCTTAATTCTTTAATTAAACTTGTATTCATTTATATATCCTCCTTTTAGATTACTATTTATTTAAAATTTCTAAAAGTTCACTTTTCTTAAGTTTACTGTATCCTTCGATACCTTCAGCTTTAGCCATTTCTTTTAGTTCAGCAACTGTTTTTTTAGATAAATCTTCTTTATCTTCGGCTTTGATTTCTTCAACAGTTTCTTTAACTTCTTCTTTTTTAGCTTCTGCTTTTACTTCTTTAGTTTCGCTTTTTTTAGATTCTTTTTTTGATTCTTTATTAGCATTTTTGTTTTTATCGTCATCAGTTAAAAAGTCTACCATTTCTCTATCTGTACCTTCATTAATTGCATTAGCAAGTACTCCTAAAATGATTTTAACAGCTCTTACAGCATCATCATTTGCAGGTATTACATAATCAACTAAATCTGGATCACAGTTAGTATCAACAATACCAAATACAGGTATTCCAAGTTTTCTTGCTTCTTTGATTGCTATATATTCTTTCTTTGGATCAGTAATGATCATAGCATCAGGTAATTTTTTCATATTTCTAATTCCACAGAAATAAGAATTTAACTTGTCATATTCTTTCTTAATTTTAATAACTTCTTTTTTAGGTAGAACATCTAAAGTTCCATTTGCTTCCATTTTTTCAACTTGATCTAGATATCCTATTCTTCTTTTGATAGTTCTGAAGTTTGTTAAAGTTCCTCCAAGCCATCTTTCTGTTACATAGTAACTATCTGATCTAATTGCTTCTTCCATAGATGCTTCTTGAGCTTGTTTCTTTGTACCAACAAAGATAACCTTTCCACCATTTTGTGCGATTTCTCTTAAAGCAACATATGCTTCTTCGATTTTTTTAACTGTTTTTTGTAAATCGATAATATATATACCTTCTCTTGCTGTGAAGATATATTCTTTCATTTTTGGATTCCATCTTTTTGTTTGATGACCAAAATGAACACCAGCTTCTAATAAATATCCCATTGAAACTACTGCCATAAATTCATTCCTCCTTTTGTTTTTCTTCCAGATATATCTTTTTTACTCTCCACCCATATGAGCACATGGTTTGTAAATCAATATCTGTGTTTTTTCAAAGCCAAAATTATTATAACATACCATAAATAAAGTGTAAATATTATTTTTGTGATTTTTCCCTTTATTAACATGGATTTATATCAATACTAATACTAACTTTATTATTATTTTCTAAATCCGATACATTATTTAATATTTCTCTCATTTTTTCTTTATTCCTAAATTTTATAATTATTTGAAAATAATATATTTTATTTACTCTTGACACACCAGCTACAGATGGACCTAATACAATCATATCTTCACTTATATTTTCTCTTATATAATTTGCGATTTTTTTTGATTCACTAAATGATAAATTATAATCTTTACTACCAATCTTTATTAGACTAATAAAATAATATGGTGGATATTTTAAATCTTTTCTTATTTTTATTTCCTTATTAAAGAAATCTACATAATTATGTGTTTTAGATAGTTCAATACTATAATTATCAGGATTAAATGTTTGAATTATTACATCACCTTTTATATTTCCTCTACCTGCTCTTCCAGATACTTGACTAAGCATTTGATATGTTCTTTCACTACTTCTAAAATCTGGAAAATTAAGTATTGTATCAGCATTTATTACTCCAACTAATGAAACAAGAGGAAAATCAAGACCTTTCGCTATCATTTGTGTACCAACTAAAATATCATATTCATGATTTAAAAATGAATTTATTATTTTCTCGTGGGCACCTTTTTTCGTAGTTGTATCTATATCCATTCTAACTGTTCTGTAACTCTGAAATATCTTCTTTATTTCTTCTTCTACTTTTTCTGTACCTTGACCAAAATCTTTTAATGATTCGTTTTTACATTTTGGACATATATCTTTTTTCTTTTCAGCATATCCACAATAATGACATCTATTCATACCACTAGTCTTATGATATGTAAGTGTTATATCACAATTAGGACATTTAATAACTTCACCACATGAACTACATAATTGATAACTTGAAAAGCCTCTTCTATTTAAAAATAATATTACTTGTTCATTATTTTCTAGTTTTTCTCTCATTTTTTCTATTAATATTTCTGAAAATAAACTATTACCTTTTTTTACCTCATTTTTCATATCAACTATTGTTACATTTGGTAAACTTGCATTATTTGCTCTTTTTGTTAATGATACAAGTTCATAATAACCTTTTTTACCTCTTGCATAACTTTCTATTTGAGGTGTTGCACTTCCTAATACTACCTTAGCATTATGATATTTACCTCTAATAATTGCAACATCTATTGCATTATATCTAGGATTATGTTCTTGTTTATATGTACTAGAATGTTCTTCATCAATTATTATTATTCCAATATTTTTAAGTGGTGTAAATATTGCACTTCTAGCACCTATTACAATAGATACTTCTCCTCTTCTTATTTTTCTGTATTCATCATATTTTTCACTTTCAGAAAGTGCACTGTGAAAGACTGCTATCTTATTTCCAAAATGTACTTTAAATCTATTAATAATTTGAGGTGTTAAACTTATTTCAGGAACAAGCATTATTGCTGTTTTTCCTAAAGAAATTTGTTTATTTATTAGATGCATATATATTTCTGTTTTACCAGATCCAGTAACACCATTTAAAAGAATTATATCTTTTTTACTATTTTCTATTTGATTTATTGCTTCTTCTTGGTATTCATTTAATTTTAAAAGAGGCTCTATTTTATAACTATTATCTAATCTATATTTTTCTTTTTCTTCTTCTATTACAAGACCTTTATCTTTTAATACTTTTATTATATTTGATTGATATTTTGATTTTAATGATATTTTATTTTTTAATAAATCTTCTACTACTTCAATTTGTTTTTGTGCTTTTGATGTAGTTATAAATTCTTGTGCTTCTTTTATATTTGCTAGTTTTACATATTTTTCTTTTTTTACATTAATATTAGTTTTAGCACTTGCTTTATAACCTGATGGAAGCATTGCTTGATATATTGATATTAAATTACATACTAAATCTTTTTTTAGTTCTTTTCCAAGATTTAACAGTTCTTCATTAAGTATAGGTTCTTCATCTATAATACTAGTTATTTTTTTTAAATCATATTCACTATTTTTCTTTATATCAATTATAAATCCTTCTAGATTTTGTTTACCAAATGGTACTAATACTCTTTTTCCTATTTCTATTTTATTTTCTAAATCTTTAGGAACTAAATAATCAAAAGTCTTTTCTTTATTATTAAATGATATTTCTACAAGTACACTTATTACCATATTATGCCTCCGTAATAATTATTTTATCATAAAAAAAAATGAAAGTAATTAGTTTACTCTCACTTTTCTTGTTTGATTTGCATATACCCAGTCTCCACCAGGATTTCTATCAAACCATCTGCTTTCAGTTTTTGTTATTACTGTTCTATATTTATATCTATATAATTTTCTAGTTTTAACATTATGTGTATATTCACCTAAGTCTTTTATATCATCAACCCAATAACCTAAATCTACATATGATGTTGAACTATTTGTTTTATATTCTCCAGTATATGTATATCCTTTTGGTGGATTTATTGAATCTGTCCATATTGTTGATTTAATATATTTTTCTGGATTATTTTGTTTATATTTATATTGAGTTTTTGTTGTTATATAGTATGTATATTCACCTAATTTGTCTTTATTAGTAACCCATTTATTATATGGTTCATAAGTTGTTTTTGTTGTCTTTGTATATTCACCAGTATATTCATAACCTGATGGTGATGTTTTTGATGTAGTCCATATTGTACCAATAACATATTTTTCTGGGTTATTTCTTTTATATTTATATTGTTTTTTAGTTTTTACATAAGATGTATATTTACCTAATTTTTCTTTACTTGTAACCCATTTATCTAATGCTTTATATTTAGTTGTTTTAGTTACTTTCTTTTCATTAGCATATACATAACCTGATGGTGATGTTTTCGAATTTGTCCATTTTGTATCAACAATCTCATTATCACTTGATTTTATTTTATATTTATATTCTGTTTTCACAATTGTATATCCATTATCTGTATATGATTTTGGATTTGATACAACCTTTTCATCTGTTGATGTAGATGATGTTTCAGAATATGTTCTATAGTAATACATATATTGTTTAGATTCTTGAAGTTCATATACTCTATAATAATATCTCATTACAGCAGAATTACCATTACATGCATCTGTACAAGGATCTTCTTGTGAATATAAGAATTCATATCTTCTGTTTCCTGATACAGGATTCATTTGTTGTGTTGAACTCCATGAATCATATATTGTTTTCCAAGAACTTGTAGTTTTTTCATTATATGGTCCATACCATTGCTTAGTGCTTGAATCAGCAGGTTTTGAATCTCTCCAAACACCTTCTTTTATCCAATCAGACCATGTTCCTTTTGTTGTTTGAACTGTTTTTCTAA
>ULZB01039310.1_pt1 | contig 11620 bp, 16 predicted proteins | sample 1962691 | NCBI WGS metagenome assembly ULZB01 (sample SAMEA4835878, study PRJEB28245) | human gut metagenome | biome: gut microbiome; material: fecal sample | place: Denmark | collected 2008 | reverse complement strand
ATCTTTTTTTATGTCCACTTTTATATTACAACTTCAACTAAAATCTTCCTTTTAACATTTTTTATCAATAGAACAAGAGTTTTTATTTTCTGTAACACACTCTAAAACACATTTAAATTTATTATATGTTTCTTTTTTCATTTCATCTGTTAATTTCATATATGCATCTGTTTGTGCATCACTTATACCAGTTGTCATATCTTCTGCTTTTCCATCTACAATAGAAATAACTGTTGGTGCATATATTCTTTTTTCATTCGCACTTACTCCTTCATTATCTTTATTTGTAAGTGTATAATCATCTAAAACATTATCTAGTAATTTTAATAATTTATAATATCCACTAGTTCCTTTTTTATCTGTTTCTACTTTACCATCATCATTAACTTTCATTGTATCACGAATATCTTTTACATCTACATAATATATTTCTTCTAATCCTAAATCTCTTGATACTTCTATTAATGATTCTATTACACTTCTACACCATGGACATTCTTTAAATCCAAAATATACTGCGAATGTTTCTTTATTTTCTATTTTCTTTGCTACTTCTTCTGCACTAGAATAAATAAATGGATTATTCTTATCTATATTTATGTTTCTTACAGATTTACCTTCTACTTTTGTACCATTTAATGATTCATATTCATTTTTAAATTTCTTTGAATCACTTTGATTAAATGAACAACCTGTAACTATTAATACTAAAGAAATAAAGAAAGCAAAAAATAATTTACGCTTCATTTTTTGCTCCTTTTTTTGTTTTCTTAACAGAATCCATTTCTTCTAATTTATCCATAATTTCTAATTTATTTTTATTATTGAATAAAACAATTATAACAGTAGCAACCGCAATAAATAATAGATTTACAATAATTATAAGTGCTGTTGTATCTGATGATTTTGTTGTAGTAGTCTCTTCTGCATTATCAGAACTTTCTGCTAATTTTTTCATAACATCATATTCATTTTTTGAATCGTATTGTTTTTTTATTGCTTCTTTTATTTCATCATTATAACTTTCAGCATATCCTGCGAAAACCTTATCACCAATTACTATATAAGGTACTCCTTCAGCCTTTTGGCCTAATAAATTACCTACTTTCTCCATTAATTCTGCATTATCATTATCATACCAAACTTCATATGATACAACTTTAAAATATTTACCATAATCATCAACAATACTATTTAAATATGTTAAGAATTTCTTACAGTAAGCACAACCCTTTCCTCTAAATAAATATATAATTGCTTGATCATCTGTTTCTTTATAATTAGAAAAATCATGATCAATTTCTTCTTCTTTTAGTGCTTCATCTAAATTAAGAGTTTTGTATTCTTTTTCTTCTGCATTAACACTAAAAGGAATAAAACACAATACTGAAATTAATATTGCCAAAAATACTTTCTTCATTTTTATTACCTCCACTATCACATTATATCATTTACATAACGATTTTAAAAGACAAAATACTACATTTCTTTTCATTTTTACATATAATGAATCCCGATACTTTTGTATATTTTTATTGCATTTGGAAGATTAAAAAGTTTAGCTAATATCAGATTATAAAATTCATCTGCTAAAAAGATAGAACATATTGTTATTGTAACAATTAAAAATACCTTTTTATTTGATTTACTTGCTATATGAAAACAAAATGGTACAATAACGTACATTAAAAGTAAAGCAGATAATGCAAAAAACATTACACTTCTAAGACATATAAATCCATTAATATTTCCAAAATTTAATATTTCTGTATTATAATTCCAATATCTAAGCCCATCACCTATAATATAAATTCCAAGACCTGAAAAATACTCTAATAATCCAGTTGAAATAACACTTATTAAAAATACCTTTAATGGATTTTTTCTATATTTATATGTAAGAATATATATCATAACTGAACCTGTCGCATATATATTTATCCAAGGAAGAAAATTTCCTCCCCTATAATAAAATTCTTTCATACCGCCATTAAAAAAATAAAAGAAATATTCATATAAAAAACCAAATACACCACCTATTACTATAATCATACAAAAGATGCCAAGCATTGTTTTTTTATCAAATGAATGATTCTTTTCTAAATAATCTTTATACATCATAACTACTCCTATTATATAAATTATTCTAACATATATTTATGCAAAATAAAAGCAGTTTGTTATTCTGCATTTACTTATTCTTTACTTAAGATTTCATCTTCTTTTTCCTTAGTTATTTTTTTATATTGAACCATTTTATCTAAGACTTGTTTTTGTCTTTCTTTTGCGAGTTTTAAATTTTCTTTTGGATTATATACTGATGGAGCATTTGGAATACCCGCTAAAAGTGTTGCTTCGCTATCAGTCATATCTTTAGCATCTTTATTAAAATATCCTTTACTTGCCTCACTTACTGTATAATAACCATTACCAAAATAAGATGTATTTAAATATAATTCAAGTATCTCATTTTTTGTATAATTTTTTTCTAAATCAAGAGTTACAAATACCTCTGCAACTTTTCTTTTTAAATCTTTTTCTTGAGTAAAATACATATTTTTTGATAATTGTTCTGTTATTGTACTTCCACCTTCTAAAAACTCTTTAGCTTCTATATCATGTAAAAATGCACGAACTATTGATGTAACGCTTACTCCATGATGCTTATAAAATTTATGATCTTCAATTGAAATAACTGCATCAAGATACATTTTTGGCATATCAGTTATTTTTGTATAATTTTCTTTATTTTGAATTTCTTCTACTTTTTCACTCAATGGTGTTTTATCTATTGCATCCTTATACATTTTATATCCACTAACTGTAAAATATATACAAAATGATACTAAAAAAAGTAATACTATAAACAAAATTTTCTTTATTATTTTCATTTTTACCACTTAACTTTCTAATACAATTTTAATATATAATTATTTTTTTGTCATTTGTTTAATATTACTTAATATTACATTTTTGAAATTTAATACACATAGTTTACACATTTAATTTTGAAATAACATTTTCTAAATTTTCATGTATTACTAAAGTAGCATATTCATCTAATGGCGTATCATTTTCATTAATTATAATTAAATTATTTCCACTAAAATTTCTAACTAAACTTGCGGCTGGTTCTACTGTTAATGAAGAACCTAATACAATTAAAGTATCTGCATTATTTATATAATATATGGCTTTTTCAAAGTCATCATTTAACATTTCACCATATAAAACAACATATGGTTTTATTATGCCTTTACAGTTACAATAAGGAACACCTTTACTATTAAAAACATATTCTGCACTATATTCTTTACCACATTTTGCACAGTAATTTTTATATATAGTACCATGTATTTCAAGTACATTTTTTGTGCCCGACTTCTTATCTAGTCCATCAATATTTTGAGTAACAACTGCTTTTAGTTTTCCATCTTTTTCTAACTTTGTTAAATATTTATGAACAATATTTGGCTCCTTATCTAAAACATTCATATTTGATTTATAAAATTTATAAAAAGTATCTGGTTCTAAAAAAAAGCATCTTGAACTTAAATAATACTCTGCACTATGTTCAAATTTTTCCTTATATAAACCATTTTTACCTCTAAAATCTTTTATGCCACTAAGAGTTGAAACTCCTGCCCCAGTAAAAGCAACTATATTATTTGAATTATTTATTATTTCTTTTAATTTTTCTATTTTTTCCATAATCTTTTCACCATAATAATTATATCACTACAAAAGAAAAATACTAATAAAAATTAGTACTTTATTTTGCAGTAAATCCACCATCTATAGGAATAATTGCACCTGTTATAAATGATGCATCGTCACTTAATAAATAACATATTAAATTTGCTATTTCTGTATCTTTTCCAAGTCTTCCAATAGGAAGCTCATTTCCCATTGCTTTTTTTACATTATCTGGAACCATACTTAATATTGGAGTGTCTACATATCCTGGTGCGATAGCATTAACTCTAATATTATCTCTAGCATAAGTTAAAGCTAAAGATCTAGTCATTTGATTGATTGCACCTTTACTGGCTGAATATGCAAAACTAGTTGTTGATCCTACAAGACCATACATTGATGATGTATTAACAACTGCACCTTTACCATTTTTAAGCATTTCATTAATTACATATTTATTTAATAAAAATATACCTGTTTGATTTACTGAAATAACTTTATTCCATTCATCCATACTTACTTCATGTGGTTTACTAGCACTTCCACCAATACCTGCATTAGCAACTAAGTAATCTATATGATTAAACTTTTTAATTATTTCTTCTATACAATTTTTAACATTTTCTTCATTTGAAACATCACATTTTAAATAAAGTACATTCTCACCAAGCCTATTAATAATTTCTTCATCCATTTTTAAATCAAGAATTACTACATTTGCACCTTCACTTAATAATTTTTTTGTAGTTGCAAGTCCTATTCCACTTGCACCACCTGTTACAACAGCAACTTTTTCTTTAAACATATTATTCACCCATTTTCATTATTATCTATTTCTATAGTTATTATAACACATCAAATACATTTTTTATTCTAAATTGTAATATTATTTGAATTTAAACATAAAGATTTTTCTTTTTTATTATTATTCTCTACTTCTTGTTTTTTTACAGGTTCAATACATTCTAAAGCATTTTCCATTAATGATGCTTTTAATACATCTGCTGGTAAACATGACATATATTTTCCTATTGCTCTTTCTAAATCAAAGTCCGGTTTTAAGATGTAATAAACTTCATCTTCTTTATTTCTACTTATAAAATAAATTGGTTCATCATTATCATACCAAATGCTTGCATAAATTAAATTTATATTTACATCGCTATCCATTTCATCTAAATTTTTTTCTACAATATTATAATACTTTTTTAAATCATTCAATGATACCATTTTCTGCATACCATTACTATCTATATAAGCATATAATAATCCTAAATTATATATATCTTCATAATAAACTCTTGACAAAACAACCACTCCTTTATATAAGAAAATTGTAACATAAAAATAAATAGAATTATCTACTTATTTTTATAAACTAAGTAATATGTAGAAAACTAATGATAAAATTATTAATCCCACTCCAGTACATAAAAGTACTATACCTACTGTTTTATTTATTGTAACTACTTTTTCTACAAATCCTTGTTTTGGATTTTTAGAATTATAAAATACTGGTAGTTCTGTTCCTATTGGCCATTTTTCTTCTGCAAGTAATCTATAATTATGATAAACTCCTATAGTATTTATATAAAATGTATCATCTAGTATATAAAAGTTATCACTTTCATCATTATTTAATACATATTTATTTTTTGATACAATCTTTTTATAGTGTCTATATGCATTATATTTTTTACCATCTACAGTGTACTCAACAACTGGTGATATAGACCTAGCATTATTTGAACCAAGATATTTATACTTTATAACATTCCCTTTTACCATACTTGTACAATTTTTCTTAAGTTTTTTTTCTTTTATAAAAAATAATATTGACAAAATAATTAATAAAATTCCTACTAGAGCTATACAAATTGAAGAAATCATTTGTGTATTCATTTTTTCCACCTCATTATAATTATAGCATAAAAAATAGTCTTATTTTTCATATATAGTTTACTAATAAAAAAAGTACACCTTTAATAAAGTGTACTCAATTAATCAATAATTCTATTCATTTACTTCATTAGTATCTATAACTATTAATGGTATATATATTTCATCATCTGTATATCCTGCATGCTGTGAATATAATGGATAATCACCATCAGAAATAAATGCTTTCTTTGTATGAGAAATAGCTAAATAATCACCTAATTCACTTCTAAATTTTGGATTTTCTTCGCCATCACCAAATAGTTTCGAATCTATTACTTCTTCTTTTGTATATAAATTAAAATATTCACTAAAATATTTATTAAACAAATTTTCAAATTCTTCTTTTTTACCATCTTTTATAAAAAATGCAGTTGCTCTAGGTTCGATAGATGGAACCCTTTTTAAACATTTTAAAATATCAGGATAATCTTTTAAAAATATGTCTTCTTCATTTAAATGTCCATGATCTGCCACTACAAAAATAATTGTATCATTTAATTTTTTTGATAATTCGTATATTTTATTTTCTCTTTCAATAATTAAGTCTTTTATTTTTCCATTATCTGTACCCAAATCATGCATTGTATGATCTGGTTCATCATTATATGCATAAATATATTTTTTTGTATCTTGATTGCATAATTTTTCTATCTTTTCAAACATTTCATCTATACCTTGATATGCATCTTCATCAAATGGAGTAACTTTATATCCTTTATAATTAGTTTCTTCATTAATTCTATCTGTTACTTCTTTGTGCTTTAAATATTTATTTTCATATTCTATTGCATCATCTAGTACTGTCCAAGTTTCATCACCTTTTTTAGTTTCTGCAAATGTAACTATCGTTTCATCAATATCATCAAAATACATTGTCCAACCAAGCATACCAGTTTCACAAGGATTTAATCCTGTTCTCATACTTGTTGTTGCGGCAACAGTAGTTGCTGGAAAAACACTTGTTATATCTTTTATTTTATGTTTCATAAAAAATGAATCGTTTAGTAAATGTTTATCTAAAATAGATGTCCCCATACCATCAAGTAAAATTGTTACAACATTTTTAGGACTTTTTTCTTCTAACAATTTATCAATATAACCAATAGTATTGTGTTTATATGATGCACCAAAATATTTTGCTATAGAACACGCAAGATTTGTTAAACATTCATTATAATTATTTTTTATTTTCATATTTCTCACCTATTATCATATTATATAAATTTCTAATTGTATGTTCTTTATCTACTATATAACTATCTATTAAAGCATTATCAGCACCTACTTTATCACTTCTAATACTATCACCTATCATTATACAATCTTTTTTATTTGTACCATCTATAGCTAGTTCAAATGATTCTAATCCTGGTTTCATAGCATCTTCTCCAGCCACTATTTTATCTATATAATTAAATAATCCTGCTCTTTTTAATCTTGGAATTTGTGTTCCACTAAACCAACTAGTAAGTATTACTATTTCTTTGTTATTTTCTTTTAAATATTTAAACAAATCAACCACACCATCAACTACTTCATCTTTAATAGTTTCACCATTGTAAATCATCCAACCATTAATCGTATCTTCACTTACTGTAAAACCATAACTTTTAAAATAATCACTTAAAGTTTTAGTATTATATCTTGGAAATTCTTGTTCATATTTATTTAAAATGCTTTGTTTATTCTTAAAAAATTCTTCTTGCTCATTTTCTAAAATGTGTTTTTTAAAGTAATCATCTTCTTTAGACCAATCTGGGATTAATATTGTGTAATCAATATCAAATATATATTTTTTATAATCTTTCATTTTTATCCCTCCATTTAAATAATGCATATATGTTTATTACTAAATACATTACTGACATTAGTAATCTATTATTTACTATATTTCATATAATATCTATTTTCTGTTTCATTTATTATCTTAAATTTCATTTTTTTATATAATGATATTGCTTTAATATTTTTCTTATATACCCATAAATATACAATAGAATTATTTTTTAAAATATTTTTAATTATATCTGTTCCTATTCCTTTATTTCTATATTCTTCTTCTAAATATATTTCATCTAATATAACACCGTCATCTTTTTTGGTAACTAATAGACATCCTACTTTATTTTTATTAAACATAATAATTTTATAATATGTTATCTCAACTGGTATATGTTCATCAACATAATTATTTATCCTCATTACTTCATCTTTAGGTAAATCATCTGCATATGTAAAAATATTATACAATTTAGACTTTTTTATATAATCAGTATCTTTATTAGTTGCATTTATTAAATTATATTTCAAACTAACTCACCACTTTTCAATTACTATTTGTTACTTTCTTCTAAATATCTTTTATACATTTCATCCATACTTGAAATATACTCTCTATCTTGTTTTACTCTAAATTTTTCATACTCGCTTTCAGCTTTTTTTATAGCCTCTTTGTGAGATATGTTACCACTATTATTTAATATTCTTTTTCTGAATCTGCTCTTTCGTAAATAAGTTCTGCAGCAGTATGTCCAGTAATTGCATAATGTAATTTGTTTTGAACTATTTTAAAAAAAGTATAAGCTTCTTCAGATTTAGAATTATAATCTGTTGAGGTTGCAATAAATAAATCCATAATTTTTTGATAAGCCATTCTTTCACTAACTCTAATCATTTTTATACGTTCTAATAATTCATCAAAATATCTTGCATCAAATCTATTGCCATTAATAAATCTTTCATCATTTAGAGTAAATCCCTTTACCATATATTCTTTTATTATTTTATTTGCCCAAATTCTAAATTTAATTGCTTTTTTAGAATTAACTCTAAACCCTATAGAAATAATCATATCTAAATTATAGTAATCTTTTTTTCTTGAAACTTTTCTATTTTCTTCAAGTTGAACTTGTTCCAAAATGGAACAAGTTGAATTTTTATCTAATTCTTCATCATTATATATATATTGTTAATATGTTTTACAATCGCAGGTCTTTGAACATTAAATAAATTTGCAATTGCATTTGCATTTAACCAAACATTTTCATCATTTAAAACAACTTCAACTTTTGAATTTCCATTTTCATCTTCATAAAAAATAATATTATTTTCATTTCCAATTAAAGTTTTATTCATAAATAGCCTCCTAAATATACCTATATTATACTAAACATTTGTTCTTCAAACAATATAAAAAGAAAGAAAATAATTTCTTTCAAATGTATATCAAAATAAATATATTTACACTTTTTTAAAACAGGATTTATATTATTTATCTATATAAATATTTAAATTTATGTATTTCTAAATTTTTTGTTATAGTATCATATTTCATCACATACATTTCATAAATACCAGAATTGTCAGGTAACTTATCATACTCGTTAGTAGTTTTATTATAAAATAATAAATATGAACTGCTATTAATTTCGCATACTGAAGGTATTAATACTTTTTGTTTTGGTGTCAAATTTTTATATTTGATCCATTTATCACTTTTTTTTATTTTTTCTTCTAAAATGTTAGTTTCATTTTTAGAATAATATACATTAATAAAAGTATAATTTAACTTATCGTTATCAGGAGATTTTTCAAAGTTTAAAACATTTAAATCACCATTATTTGGAAGTTTTACATCACTTATATCTCTATATGAATCAATAATTTTATAATCTTGTCCAGGAAATAATAATGAGAAAGAACTAAGCACTAATAATATAAGTATAGCTATGATTCCTACTACAATATTCTTTGTGCATTTTAAATCTTTTCTGATGTATTTAATTCCTAATACAAAAGATAATATTGGAATAGGAAGTAAATACAAAAATAAATAAAAGTTTTTTACCAAACCTATAAAATTTTCACCATAATCTTCTAAAAAAAGTTTGATTAAATAAGGAATAATTAATATAGATAATAATGTAAGTATAAATAATACTTGCATCGTACTATTTACTTTATTTGATACTTGTTTATTATTTATTCCCTTAAAACTAATATTATCACCTAAATGATTTTCTAAATTATTAAACTTTTCTCTAATAAAATTTATTGTTTTTAAATCACAAGAATTTTTCTGAATTATTACTGTCATATCTTGTTTTGGATATTCAAAATAAAAATTAGTATCACTTTCAACACTCTTTGCAATTTCAGAATAATTAATTTTTAATGTTATATCTTCTGATGTTTGTGTAAAATACTCGTTATAAAATTTGTATTTAATAACTTGTGGCATTTCACCCTTATTCAATAATTTAATATAGGCTTTTTTAAGAAAAGTATTTAAACTTAAATAAGAAATTAATATTACTAACATTTGAAATATAACGAAAAAAATTGCGGTAATTATTGAATTATCAGAAATCATCATTACTATTAATGAAAGAAAAATATTAATTAATAGACCCCTTTTTATGAGTAAAAATCGTATTTCATTTTTTCTTTGAGGATAGTATTCAATCATTTTTCTGTATTCATTCCAATCAATACTACATTCACAAGTGTGTAAACATTCATCATTTGTTTTTTTATTTATTTTATTTTTTTCTTCTTTCATTTTAAAACTCCTTTGTATATTTTTCCTAATATTTTTAAATAAAGAACTAAAATAATATTATTAAATTTTTACTTTCTTTCCATCACACAAATGGTTTCTACATGCCATGTTCATTAATTATGAATAGTTGCTTTTTATATGTTTGGGTATAACTGACTATGTTCTGACATACAAACTGAAATAATATAATGTGTATTATACATATATCAATTTTTATTTAAATTAATTAAAACTATATTCTCTTATTTCACAATTATCTGGCAAATATTTTTCCACCTGTCCATCTTCTGGCAATTCATTAAAATAAAAATGGATTGCCCTAGCTACGCCACCATGTGTTACTAAAAGTATATTTTGACCTCTATATTTTTTCTTGATTTCATCTAAAAATAAATTAACCCTTTTAAATAATTCTGGAACTGTTTCTAAATTATCGATTTTAACTTTAGAATAATAATTCCAATATTCCGTATAATAAAAATTATCTATTTTCGTATTTGTTAAAACTCCACAATTTCTTTCTTCTATTCGATCATCATATATTACTTTTATCTTATTAGAATTTATAATATCACAGGTATGTCTTGTTCTTAAAAGTGGTGAACAAATAATCAAATCTAAATTTAAATTTTTAATTTTTTTAGATGCTTCCTGTGCTTGTTTTATTCCAATATTATTTATATCTTCATTTAATAATTTTCCATTATATATACCTAATCTATTACTATCTGTGTTTCCATGTCTAATTACATATAACTTCATTGTTACTTTTCCTCCTTATATCATTTTTGTAAAGTGTGTATATTCCTGTAAGTAATAAAATAAAATCACCTAATACCATGAACCAACTATGGTAATAAATATAATAAGAGCCGTATAAAATTCCTGTTGTTATTCCAGATATTCTAACTAATTTCATATTTGATTGCCATAGACAATATGATCTAATCATTGAACCAATTGTTGGTAATAGCGAAACCCATCCTGCCCATGAAAAATAACAATTTATCATAATTATTCCTTCAAAAATAAATAGTATTATTAAATATACAGATTTACTAAATTTATTTTTATTTATAAATATAAAAGTCCTTATTAAATTTATTATACTTAAAATTGCACCTGTAAAAGCAGATATTAAAAAATCATATATTGCTTCAAAAAAGCAATTTAATGATTGAACATATAATGATTTTTTTCTATCTTTAATACATATACTAATACACACTGCTAATAATGCTAAAATACTAAATACCATTTTTTATTTTTCCTATAATCTCTACTTTTTATTTTGTTTAGTCAACCCATACCACCTAATATGGTATGAGTAAATATATTCTCCTCAAACAACCTCCATAAAATTTTATCATTTTTTTACAAAAATAAGTGTTTTTTTATCAAAAATATGCTTTTTTTGATAGG
>ULZB01027398.1_pt1 | contig 11904 bp, 9 predicted proteins | sample 1962691 | NCBI WGS metagenome assembly ULZB01 (sample SAMEA4835878, study PRJEB28245) | human gut metagenome | biome: gut microbiome; material: fecal sample | place: Denmark | collected 2008 | reverse complement strand
ATTCTTTATCTTTTACTTTTAATAATCTATCACCATTAACTGTAAAGTTTAAGTCATTTTTTTCAAATAAAAATTTATTCTTTTTATCATTTAAATCAACAAAATAAAACTTTTTATCATATTTAGCATACTCATTAATATATGTATAATATTTACTTTTATCTCCATCTTTTTTATAAAGTAATACATAATATTCACTTTCTGGTTCATTAAATATTTCTTTACCATCTATTAATGTATACTTATAATCTTTATTTAATTTAACTGCCTTTACTGAAAGAGAATCTTGATTTTGAATATTTCCTATTCCTGAAAAATTAGTTACAAAAAACATACATGAAATAAGCATTATTATAAATATAGCAAATAAACTAAGTAATAAATGTGCGAATAAATTACTTATTTTACTTGATTCTTTAGTAATTTCTTTTACTTGAGATATTTCTTCGGTTTTTTCTTTTATTTCTTCTTTAATAGGTTCTTCTTTTACTTCAACTTTTTTTATTTTTACTTTTTTTGCTTCTTCAATTTGTTTTTCTTTTTCTTTTAATTTATTTAATTTCCTTGATATTTTATTTTTTATCTTTGTTTTTTTAGTTTCAACTGCTTTAGTTTCATCAAGAATAAGTTTTTGCGCTACAAGAACAATATCATCCTTATCATTTATTTTTGTAAACAAAAATTTATTTAATTTTTTTGATACAATATGTAATTTACTATTTGGATCATATCCACCACTTATACCTATAAATTCACTTGTTATTTCTTTTCCATTATATTTTTCCATTCCAACCATATTAAATATGTAATTAGTTAAAAATTCTGAACTACTATTATAAGTATATGTTAATGAAAATTTAAATACATAATAATCAAAACCATTAACGTTTATTTTATCAATATATTTAATATTTTTAGGATCATCTTTATAATTACAATAAATACCAAAGTTTATCGAAAAATCAGATTCAGCAATTGTAGATGCTTCTTTATATTTATCTTTCATTATATCTACTTTATCATATATAGAAAGCATTTCATATAATGCATATCTACTATATTTATCTTTAGATATTTGTTCAATTGTTGATTTTTTTACTTCTTTATTTTTCTTATAATAATTATCAATTATAAATAGTTTTAGTTGATTATCTTTTTTATTTAATAATTTTTCTAGTGCTTCACTTGTTTCTTTATTACTTACAAATGATTCAATATTTATACATATTTCCAAGAAAAATCTAAGATTAATATATTCTTCATCATTTAATGCATCAAATGTATTTTTAAAGTTTGTTTTAAGTGCAATATTAAATACTCTCATTAATGCATCACAAATGATTTTTTTATTCTTTTTTAAGTCTTCAACAGGTACTATTCCTGCGGCTAAATAATCATTTAATAAAATCAAAATATTATTTTTAGCATTTTTAAATTTCAAAGCTTTATATAGCTTCGGAAATAAGTAGTCATATAAATATGGTCTTTCAAATAAATTACTTATTGGAATGAAATCACTATTTTTATAATTCTTTAATACTAAATCAACATATAATTTTAATGCACTTTCTGAATCTACTGTAGTAAGTAAATATACTACTTTGTTTTGTACGTTTGGTAATAAATTTTTATAAACTTTTTCTATTGCATCAGTATATACATCATAATAATTTTTAAAACATAGTGATAATATTGATGCATTAAGTCCACCATTATTATCATTTACTCCATAATTTTTAGTAGAATTTTGTATCAAAAATAAACCTACATTAGGTGTTATTTTCATCTTCTCTAATTTTTTTAGAGCATTTATTTTTGAATCAAAATCCTTCTTTTCCATTATTTCAAGTAAATACGCTACTCTATTTAATTTTAACTCCTCTATTAATTCTTTCATACGTTTCACCCACTAAGTGATATTATACCAAATTATTACAAATAATTAAACAAAATTATAACTTTATTTTAAAATATTTCATTTAATAATTTATTAACAAATTTTTCTATTGATGCCATAATTTTATTATATATTTTTTCTTCTAACTCGCTTTTAGAATTATCACTTTCTTTTTCATTCTTTTTATTTTCATTCTTACTTAATTCTTCCTTATGAGTTGTATAGTAAGAATTATCTACTTCTGAATACATACCAACTTTTTCATCTTTTGCTTTTTCTTCTTTTTCTTTTAACTCATCTGTATATTCATAATTTCCATATATATATGCGACCTTTGCAAATCCTTTTTCTACAAGTTCACTTTGTAGTAATGTTCCATCTGTATAAACCCACGCTAAATATCTATTATATTTATCTTTTTCATCACTACCATCATCAAATTCTAGTTCTATCTTTTGTGCATTTGTTATCTTATCACATGTATATTCTTTTGCTTCTCTTCCATATGGCTCCTCGCCTTTTTTAGGATGATTTGTTTCTGGTGTATCAATTGCTAAAAACCTTACCTTTATTTCTTTCTTATCCATTATAAATCTTGCTGTATCTCCATCTATACAAGATGAAAACTTTACTTCTTTTTTTTCATTTGCATCTACATTTATTGGAAATAAAAACATAATTAAAAATAAAAAACATAATACTTTCTTTTTCATATTACCACCTACTATAAGAATTATATCATATTTTTTATATTTACTTGCTTACTTGTTTTTATTATTACATTTTCTTGACATAAGAATATTATATTACTAGGAGTGATTTATATGATGAATTTTTTACAAGGCCTATTTTTAAGTACAAAAAGACTAATATTTTTCCTATTAGCCACCTCTTGTTTAATAATATTAACATACCAAATAATTATTTTATTATTTATAACTACACCTCTTAATGCTGTTTTACTTTTAATTGTATTTTTACTTTTGTGTACTTTTAGTTTCTTCTTTTTCTTTAGGTGTTAAAAGCATTTCTGTTTTATAAATTTTATCAAGTAATTGTCTAACATTTTTAACTTTATTATATTCTTTTTCTGTATTTGGTATTTTACTTGGTATTGAAATTAGCACACTTAATAGTTTCTTTTCTTCTTCTTTAAATGGGAATATTCTTTCATATTCATTAAGTAAACTTCTAAAATCAAAATATAATGCATATTTGTTATAAAAATTAATAAAATCATATATTGGACTATCTATTTTACTATATTCCCATCCTATTAAATATACACTTTTATTTCTTATAATATTATCAAGTTTTAAATTATTATGAAGAGTAACAACTCTTTTTCTTTTTTCATTTTTTACAATTTCATACCATTGTTCTAATTCATTTTTACAAAAATATATACAAGAAAATATTTTAGAAATATTTCTTGCGATTAAATATTCTGATGGACTCATATATATTTTGGATTCTATTATATTAATAACATCCATATAGTAATTATAAATATAATTTATCTTTTCCATTGTTTCTTCAAATATTTTTTTATATTCATCAATATCAACATCTTTGTAATATGTCGTTTTACTATGAAGAAGCGCAATAGTATGAATTAAATCAAATGCTCTTTGTTCATTATCATATTTTACATCATCTACAAATTCGTATATAGTACTATCTTCATTACTATCTATAACTTTTGGAAAATATTCAAAATTTCTAGATAATAGATATTTATATATATTATCTAAATTACCCTTTTTTAAAGCAAATTGACCTAAAGGAGTATTTACTATCATAGTTTTACCTTTCATAGTATATTTATCTACCTTTAGGTCATTTTTATCTAATATTTTCTTAAATAGCTTCATTAACTATATATGGAATTATTATTTTACTTCCAAGGGCAATTTGATCTATATTATTATATTCTTTTATTTTTTCAACACTTACACCATATTTTAAACATATAGTATCAATATTATCATTTTCTCTTACAATATGAACATAATAACTAACAAATTTTTCATCTTTTTCACTAAAGTTATTAAATATTGAATTCATTTCATTATCAATAAAATCTTCACTTTTATTTACTTTTACTATATTTTCATCCTTTTGTAAAAATAAATCAGATGAATCATTATTCATAGTAGTATCCTCCTTTTTAAGCATATTTTCAAAAATATTAAATCTATCTATTTCTTCTTCATCATTATCTATTTTCTCTTCTTGTTTAGTTTCATCTTTTACTTCTTCTTTTTCTATTTCTTCTTCACCATTACTTCTAGAATCAATTACAAGATCTGGTTTAATTTCTTCACTTATTTCTTTTTCTTCTTCTATTTCAACAAGTTCTATTCCTTCTATTAAAACATCTATATTTACTCTTAATATTTCTTCATTTACTATTTCAAATTTAAAATCATCTATATCTATTTTAATTCTATCCATATCATATTTTGTATCTAAAGTTATATCAAAAGGAAGACCATATATAAATGGTTCAGAATTAATAGATGAATCTGTTATTTTATATTCACCACTAATAATAAATTCTCCTGAAACTAAATTATTTTCTTCTATAGTTAAATTATGTTCAAGTGAAATACTAGTTATTTCATAAATTTTTGTATTAAATTTAATATCTTTAGTAAATGGTACTATCTTTTTCATTTTATCCCTCACTTCTAATTAATAATATTAAAAAAAGTCCTAAAATAGAACTTTTATTTAAATAAATTATTAAATATTTCCATATAATTATCAACGAAAATTATTTCAAAGGATGACGCTATTTCAATTGGTATTTCTGATATATCTCTCTCGTTTTCTTTTGGAATAAATAATTTTCTTATTCCAGCGTTATAAGCTGCGATTGATTTTTCTCTAAGTCCACCAATAGCAAGTATATTACCATTTAATGTTATTTCACCTGTCATACCTATTTTATTATCTACCTTTTTATTTAAAAATGAACTTATTATTGCGCTTACTAGTGTTACACCCGCGGATGGTCCATCTTTTGGAATTGCTGCATGTACACAATTTATATGAATATCATCTTCGTTTAATTGTTTTATATCAAGACCAAATTCTTTATAATTTGTTTTAACATAACCTATTGCTATTTTAGCACTTTCAATCATAACATTACCAAGTGATCCTGTCATATTTACTCCGCCTTTACCTTTATAGTGTGATACTTCTATTGGAAGTATTGAACCACCAAAGGCTGTATATGCAAGTCCATTTACTATTCCGCTATTATTATAAGTATTATTATCAATTTCAGAATATTTTACATTTCCAAGTAATCTTATTATATCTTCTTCTTTTAATGTAAATCTTTTTTTCTTAGGATTCATAATTATTTCTTTTGCTATTTTTCTCATAATTGAAGATAAAACTCTTTGAAGCTCTCTTACACCTGCTTCTTTAGTATAATACTTTATTATGAAGTTAATAGTATCATCATCTATTATAATATTACTTCTTGTAAGTCCATGTTCTTTTAATAGTTTAGAGAACATATAGTTTTTAACGATATCTAATTTTTCAAATATTGTATAACTTGATAAATTTATTATTTCTAATCTATCTTTTAAAGCATATGGAATATCTGATGCTGTATTTGCTGTTAAAATAAACATAACTTTAGATAAATCAAATGCTTCATCTATGTAATTATCATAGAATGTATTATTTTGTTCTGGATCTAAAACTTCTAATAAACATGACTCAGGGTCACCATTTATTCCTTTTGTCATTTTATCTATTTCATCTATTAAAAATACTGGATTTGATGATTTTGCTTTTATCATTCCATCTATAATTCTACCAGGTTTAGCACCTATATATGTTCTTCTATGGCCTATTATTTCTGCTTCATCGTTAATTCCACCTACAGATATTTTAACAAAATTTCTATTTAACGCTTTTGCAATAGAATAAGCTAATGTTGTTTTACCAACACCTGGTGGACCAACTAAACAAATTATTGGGCTTTTAATATCATTAGTAAGTTCTTTTACTGCAATATATTCTAATATTCTTTCTTTTACATCTTTTAATCCATAATGTGTTTCGTCAAGTGACTTTTCTATTTTTGAAATATTTTTTAAGTCATTTGTATAAGTACCAAATGGTAATGAAAGAACTGTATCAATATAATTTTTAACTATAGATACTTCAGGCGATAAAGCATTCATAGATTCATATCTTTTTAATTCTTTTCTTAATTTTTCTTTAATTGAATCTGAAGCATTTAAATTATCTATTTTTGTTCTTATTTCATTTATTTCTTCATCTTTATCGTCTTTTTCTCCAAGTTCTTCTTTAATTGCTCTTAACTTTTCTTTTAATATAAACTCTTTTTGTGATTTATCTAATTCTTTCTTTACACTTTCATCTAGTTTTTTTTCTATATAACTAATGTTTTTTTCTTCAGCAATATACTTTATCAAATCGTTTGATCTTTTTATTGGACTTGTCATATATATAAATTTATTCTTTTTTTCAAAACTAAGTGGTAATATATTCGCAACTATATCTGTTAACTTATCAAGTGATACTTCTTCATTCATCTTTATTATTATGCTGTTAGATATAGACTGTGTAATTGATATATATCCTGCAAATTCTCTTTTTAACAATCTTAAATTTGCTTCTGTTTCATCTACACTTTCTTCTTCGTATATAGCGGGACCAATAACCGCATCAAGTTTACTTTTTCCAGTATCTACATAATTAAATATATTTGCTCTATTAACTCCTGATATAGTTATTCTTAAATGGTTATTGGGTAAGTCAAAATAACTTGTTATTTTACCAATTATACCAGTATTAGGTAGTTCACTAATATCAATGTTTTCATTTGAAAGACTAAGTGTAGAAACTAATATTACATATGAATCATGATTGTTTACAGAATTTATAATTATTTCTTTATCAATATCGTTTGAAAGTTCTAATTTTATTTCACCATTAGGAAGCAAAACAAGGTTACGTAATACAATAACTGGTAATTTAGTCTTTATCATATTTTGCCTCCTCATCAAGTAATTTTATAAACATTGTTTATTATAATTTATTTAAAAAAATTGTCAATGAATTTTAAACATATTTTAAAAGAAAAAGTAGATTCTATTTTAGAGTCTACTATTTTTTTAATATTTCAATTACTTTTTGCATTTCAAGTTCATATTTTAATGCGTCTAGTCCGCCAATTTGATTTAGTAATTCATCTTTAGTTGTATTATATTTTTTAGCTAAATCTTCTGCTTCTTTATTTGCTTCTTCATCAGTTACTTCGACTTTTTCTAAAGTAGCAATTTCTTCAAGCATGAATCTATATTTAACTCTTTTTTCTGCTTCTGGATGCATTTGTTTTTCTAAATCTTCTGCTGTAGAATTTGTAAATTGATAGAACATATCAAGTGTTATTCCTTGCATTTTTAAATTCTCTTCATATTGATGCATCATTCTATGAATTTCTTCATGAACTAATTCTTCTGGAAGATCTACAACTGTATGTTTAGCAGCTTCTTCTAATAAATCGTCAACATATTTATTTTCAATTTCATATTCTTGTTTTGCTTCAAGATCAGCCTTAACTAAATCTTTTAATTGTTCTTCAGTTTCAACACCTTCATAACCTAAATCTTTAAAGAATTCTTCATCCATTTCTGGTAATTCTTTAGTTTTAACTTCATGAACTTTTATTTTGAATACTGCTTCTTGTCCTTTTAATTCTTCTTGAGCATAATCTTCTGGGAATGTTACTTTTATATCTTTTTCATCTCCGGCTTTAAGACCAATTAATTGTTCTTCAAAACCTGGTATAAATGTATTACTTCCAATTTCTAACGGATAGTTTTCAGCTTTACCACCATCAAATGCTACACCATCTTTAAATCCTTCAAAATCAATAACAGCTGTATCACCATTTTCGATTTTACCATCTTTAATAACGATATCTGCATATTGTTCAAGTAAACTATTAATTCTTGATTTTACTTCTTCTTCAGTTACTTTTACTACACCTTTTTTAACACCTAATTTAGTGTATTTTTCAACCTTTACTTCTGGTTTAGTTGTAATTCTAAATGTTAATACTAATTTTTCATCATCAATTTCTTTTATATCAATTGTAGGTTGAATTATAGGTATTAACTTACTATCTTTAATAACTGTTGCATATTTTTCTTGTAATACAAAATCAATTGCATCATTATATAAACTTTCTTTACCAAATTTCTTTTCAAAAATATTTCTTGGAACTTTACCTTTTCTAAATCCATCAACTTTTACATTTTGTACATTTTTATTAAATGATTTAGTAATTGCATCTTCCCATTCTTTTCCTTCTACTTTTATTTCTATTTCATGTACGTTTTTCATAAACTTCCTCCTTACAAAAAATCTATATTATTATATAATAATTTGCAATCTTTATCAATAGATAAATTGTTATATTTACTTTTTATATACAAAAAAATAATCCATTTTGGATTATTTAATTGAAATTATTTTTACATCATAACTACCATTAGGACTTTCAACTGATACTGTTTCTCCAGCTTTTTTACCTAGTATCGCTTTTGCTATTGGAGATTCATTTGATATTTTATTTTCAAAAGGATCTGCTTCAGTACTACCTACTATAGAATATTCTTCTGTTTCATTGTCATCAATATATTCTATTTCAACAGTTGATCCAACTCTAACTTCAGATGAATCTCCTGCTTCTATTACTGTTACGTGTTCTATTAAATATTCAAGTTCTTTAATTCTTGCTTCTACTATACTTTGTTTTTCTCTAGCAGCATGGTATTCAGCATTTTCTGATAAATCTCCTTGTGCTCTTGCTTCTTTTATATCAGCAACTACTTCTGGTCTTACGACAGTAGTTAAATTTTCTAATTCTTTTTTTAAATCATTAAGTCCTTCTTTAGTTATAAAATGTTCTTGAGTTGCTTTCATTTTTATCACCTCTATAAATTTTTACATGAACAAATGATACTACAATTTAAGTGTTTTGTCAACCTAAAAAATTAACACGTAACAAATCATTTTTAGAAACCTTTTTATCACATGGAATTCTAAGAATTTCTTTTGGATGTCTTGCAGCATCTACTAATTCATTATCACTATTTTTAATATATGATACTACTATATTAAAAGGTTCCTTTTTAGGTCCAAATATATTAATAACATCACCTTTACTAAAATAATTCCTTTGTTCTATAATTATTTCTTTATTTTCTTCATCATAATCAAGTACAACACCTAAAAAGTCTTGATTTGTGTTTTCTTCTCTTCCTATATAATATTGTTCATTTACTCCAGGAAATTTATCAAAATATTGAGGAAGTGTTTCCCTATTTGCACATCTATATAATTCTATTTCATCTTTTTTATTATATTTATAATTTTCTTTATCTTCTAAATATTTATCTATTACTCTTCTATAAACACTTACTAAAGTTGCAATATAATAAATAGATTTCATTCTTCCTTCTATTTTTAAGGATGTTACACCAATATCAATTAAATCTGGAATATATTTTAAAAGAGATAAATCTTTTGGAGATATTGCAAATTCTGTATCACCAGATATTTTTGTTTTATACTCGTCATAAAGATCAAATACCCATCTACAAACCTGTGCACATCCACCTCTATTTGAGTCTCTATTAGTCATATAATTAGAAAGCATACATCTACCACTATAGCATGTACACATAGCGCCATGAACAAATACTTCTATATCCATATTTGTTTCATCCATTATATTTTTAATATCTTTTTTTGAGGATTCTCTAGCAAGGACAACCCTTTTTACGCCTTCTTCTTTATAAAATTTTACTGCTTCACTATTTAATGTACATTCTTGTGTACTTATATGGATTTCTAAATTAATATTATTTTCTTTTACTAAGTCTATTATAAATAAATCAGAAACTATTATTGCATCTACTTTTGCTTCTTCAAGTTCTTTTAAGTACTCTAAAAGTCCAGTTATATCTTCTTCATGAAAAAGAATATTTACCGTAACATAAACTTTTGCATTATGTTCATGTGCAAACTTAACGCCTTCCTTTATTTCATCAATTGTAAAATTTATTGCATTTGCTCTTAAACTAAACTTTTTACCACCTAAATATACTGCATCTGCGCCATACATAATAGCCCATTTTAATTTTTCTAAATCTCCTGCAGGAGCAAGTAATTCAATCTTATTCATTATTTTTCACCTTAAAAATTGTTTTTTTATTTAAAAATCCATTATATGTATTGTTATAATTATTCGCATCTACAACTTCCTTTAATTTTTCAGCAAATTCATCATCGTTAGGTGCATTTTTAAGTGCGATAAATGCTTCAATTACATTATAAAATGAAGCTTCTGGAATCAAGTAATCGTCTAAAATAATAAAAGCATTAATATTTTCATTAATTAATCTCTTATATTCTAAAAGTCCATTTAATATTTTACCCGATAAGAATGTCGTATTTTCTTTTTCAATAATTTGATAAAAATCATTAGAGTTTTTTTCTTTAAAATAATACCTTTTATCTTTTGGTTTACCCATATTACAATATTTAAAATAATTTGTAATAAGTTTTCTAGAAGATGTTGCCATAATATTATAACCAAATAGTTTAATTGAACATGGAGAATTTACTTTTTTTGATATTTCAATTTGTTCATCAAGTGTTATTTCAGGGCTTATTATAAAACCTGATACACCTCTTTTTTCCAAAAATTTAATTGTACTAGAATTTGTAGTTAACTTAGAATACCAAACAAGTCTGATATTTAAATTTTCCTCTCTTACAATATTTAATATAGCCATATCCGAAAATATAAGAGAATTTATATCTAATTTTTCAATACTTCTAACAACTTTTTTTAATTCTTCCATTTGTTCATTAAAATAAACTTTATTTAACATAATATATATTTTTTTATCTTTTTCTTTTAACATTTTACAAATATCATTTAGTTCAGACATTTTAACTAGATGATTAAATGTTTCACTATATCCTTCTATTCCAATAATAAAACCATCAATATTATTTTCCATAAAAAATTTAAAATTATTTTTATCTGGAAAAGGTATTAAAATATTATTCACTCTTTACCTCTTTTCTATATGTGATAGCGATTCCATCACCTACTTTATAAAATTTAGTATCAAACTCTTCATTATTTGTTAAAAAATCTATATATCTTTGTATCTTTGTTACGAGTTGTCTTAAGTTTCTACTTTTAATTTCTTCTTTATTTTCAACAAAACCATGAAAATCTATATTATCGCTTACAATAAATCCATCATCAACAAGATTTTCCTTATATTTTTCAAAAAATTTAATATATTGTGCTTTAGCAGCATCTATAAATAACATATCATATTTGCCTGTTAAATCAATATTTAATGCATCACCTAAAACAAGTGTAATTCTTTTTTCAAGTTTACACTTTTTAATATTTTTAATAGCTTCAATATATCTATCTTGATCTCTTTCTATTGAAACAACAGTTATATCATCATTCACAAGTGCCATATTAATAGCAGAATATCCTATTGCTGTTCCTATTTCTAATATACTTTTTATATTATTTTTTTCTATAAACTTACACAAGAAATTCATTCCTCTTTTTTGCATAATTGGAATACCTTTTTCTTCTGCATATTTTTCCATTTCTTTTATAACATCATCCATAAATTTTGTTACAGCTCCTTTAGTTTTCCTTTGTTAAATAAGAGAGTATTGCCTCAATCATTTTCCATTCTTCTTCTGTTTCTATATTATTTAATACTCTAACATCTTCATTAAATATGTAAGATGCAGCATAAAGTTTAGTACTTCCATCATCACATTTTGAATTATCTGTATAAACAATATAGTTTTTATCATTTGTTTCAAGGTCACATAATATGTCACACTCTTTTGTTTCATTATTAGAATCTATATAGGTAAATTTGCTTCCCTTT
>ULZB01025824.1_pt1 | contig 12041 bp, 9 predicted proteins | sample 1962691 | NCBI WGS metagenome assembly ULZB01 (sample SAMEA4835878, study PRJEB28245) | human gut metagenome | biome: gut microbiome; material: fecal sample | place: Denmark | collected 2008 | reverse complement strand
ACAAGGCGCCAACCATTTGTCATGCCCACCTCCACGCAGGTGGTACCGACAATATGTATTGAAGAATATGAATGTATTTGAAAGAATACCCTTCATGGCCAAGAATGCGGTGTTCCGCAAGTTGGCCGAAATCTCCGACATTACAGCACTGAGCAAAGAGGAACACGAGAAATACGACGAAAGTATCAAAATACTGCGCGACAATTATGCCACCTTCAAATTCGCCATAAAAGAGGGACACGACAAGGGGCGCGCTGAGGGACGTATTGAGGGACGTGCTGAGGGACGTATTGAGGGGCGTGCCGAGGGACAAGCTAAGGAGAAGAAGCAGATTGCACAAAACATGCTGAAAGAAGGCATGGCCGTCAGCCTTATATGCAAGATGACGGGACTTGACGAGCAAGAGATTTTGAAACTCAAAGACGAGTAGCACATCAAAGACGAGTAGCACAGACTACTGCCGAAAAGCCATGCGCATCACATTAAAAAAACAAGGCGCCAACCATTTGTCATGCCCACCTCCACGCGGGGGGTACCGACAAATGGTTGGCGCCTTGGGCTTTATTGTAATCTACCATCACTTTATTGAGGAGAGGACGGCTGCTCGTACACAATAGCGGCACACACGGCCAACATGGCACAATGTAACGTTACAATGTAGTTGGTGCATCAATTCCAGCTGATGAATTTGCCATCGGCAGTGATGCCACGCACACTCACGTCAAGCGTCTGGCCGTTGTGCGAATTTGTAAAGAACACCACACTGGCACTGCCCTGTGCGTCGCTGCACACGCGCGGTGCCCACATCAATGTGCGGCGCACATCGCGCTCCGAAGGCAAATCGAACTTGCGATAGTTGGGCGAATAGAACTTTGTGGCCGGGCTAAAGCCTTGTATGTGGCGGTACTCGCGGCCCTTCTTGTTATTCGTACGATAGGCATCGGGCATTTCGTAAATATATACCGCATAGCGGGCCCACGAGCCACGCACCTCGTCGCCGGTTATAGCACTCTCACGCTTGTTGTCCTCGACAAAAGCCACCGACTTCGTATTCTCGCAATCAACGCGCATCAGGGCCGAACCGATGTTGCGGGTCGTATCAACAAAGCAATTATTCATGTACACAAATATGACATGGCTGCCGTTGTTCTCATACGAGCCGCTAAACCAATTGTCGGCATAGCTGGCATCGCCCTTACGGTCGGCCGAGGCCCAAAAGTCTTCAGCGCTCTGCCCCTTTTCGCGTTGCACATTATCAAGCTCGTCAAGCAGTCGGGTGTCGTCCACCAAACCATAGCGGTCGTATTCCAGGTCAGTGCCGAGCAGCCTCAGCACGTCTACGAACTCCACCTTCGAGTCATAACCAAGGTCCTTGATGTGCTCCCACGTCTTTTGCACATTGATGTAGTGCTGCGTTTTCGACAAGCCATTACGCTCACCGCCGCCATAAGTATAGCGGTTACCCGTAAAGCCCTTGTACTTGCGTGCACGAGCCACAACTTCAGCCGTACCACTGATGTTCACCACCACGCGCTGCAGCGTGTCCTTCCATTCAAAGAGCCGGTCCTCAACAGGCGGCACACCCGCCGGCACCTGTGTGGGCTGATAGAGTGGCAAGTTCATCTGCGGGGCAAACAAGGGCCGCAAGCGCGGTTCAAACCAGCGGTCTATGGCCAGGCGGCTCCAACGGCGCTTGTTATTCTCGCGCAGACTGAACTGGGTGAGGTATTCGCCCACAAAGTCTACATTCGATTCAAAAGCAAAACGCCCTTGGGCATCTGTCACAGTGGCACCCTCTATGCCCTCGCCCGTAAGGGCATTGCCAGCATACCGGTAGCCACGCAGGTCGAGCGACACGCCGGCATAAGGTTGCCGCTTGTTGTTGTCGCGATAGACAGTGCCACGCACAATCAGTTTATCCTCAATAGGCTGCCGCAATTTGAACGTATCGCGACCGCACATCACATCAAAAGTGTTAGCCTGCCACCCCTGCACCCGCAGCAGCAGGTCGAGCATGCGCCTGTGTGCCGCATCATTGCGCACAAAGTACAAGTCGGGACGGTTGATATAGCCACGCACCTCCGAGGCAAGCAGCAAGTTAGCAGCCATACCCCCGTCGGCCGTTTGCGTTATGTTGCCCTGCTCATCGCGCACAGCCACCGACATCATGGCACCGCTCACCGGCCGCTTGTTGGCATCAACGGCCTTGATGGTGACAACAGCGGGCGAGAACGGGTCGTACTCGGCCGCATTCTGCCTCACGTCGAGCGTGGCCATGCGCAAAGTGTCGGCATGGTCGAGCGGCACCCAAAACAAGCGGTTGGCAAGGCTGCGCCCGTCGGCACCAAACAGTTCGAGCCGGTTCACGCCACCACGCAAAGCCCGCTGCGGCACAAGCAGCTCCACAGGCTCCACGCCCATTGTAAGGGTGTCAAAGTAGCACACATTCTCGCGGTTAAACACGGCCAGGCCGAGCAAGTTGTCAAGACGTGCCAACGAGTCGGAAGCCGTCACCACCACGTCGACCCCCTCAGCTGTCACATCAGCCGTCAGCGCATAGCCCTGCACCGCGTCGGGCAAAGGCAGTTGCTTTCGTTCGTCGCCCTTCACTTTGCGCTGCACATTGAGATGGTGGCCGCCCACCTTGGCGTAGCCGTTGTCAAAACCGGCCGGCAAGTCAAAGTCGCCCATACCCTCATACTCAGGCTGGGCCGTAAGGGCGAGCGAACCGTCGGCACGGTACACACTTATGGTGTCGTCTACCGGATTGCCGCGTCCGTCGGTCAACTTAAATGCCAGACGCTGCCCCACCCCGCTGATGCGGTTTCCGCCCTCAGGGTAAAAGGTGAGCATACGGTCGTCGGACTTTGTCATGGAATAAGGCCGCGGACAAGCCAGACTCAAGTGGGTATTACGCTCAATACTGGGAATGTAGAGTTGCGTGATGTCGGCCTGTGCGGGTGCAACCGATTTCTTTTGAGGATTAGTGCCCACCGCAAACACCGGTATCACACGCGAGTAGCAAGCAGCCTCGCCCCAGTTCACCATTTCACGCGTGTAAGCTCGTATTTCGTAGTAGCCGGCATGCACAGGCATGGCCAGACTCATAGCACCGTCTGCCGTGCCCATACTGTCGAGTTTGAGCAGTTGTTTGCACATCTGTTGGCCGTCAGCATCATTCAGTTCAACATACAGCACGCGGCTGAGCGTAGTAGGCTTCAGCGACGAGGCGCGCACCACGTATGCCTTGTACCACAAGGTGTCGCCCTCAAGGTAGGCCGAATTGTCAAGGTGCAAATACACCTTCTCACGCGGAAAGTCATAGTCAAAGCGTGCCGCAGCCTTGAACTTTGCAAACAGGGCCTCCACATCGCTTGCTGGCTGCGCCTTGCCCACAAGTGCAAGCAGCAACATGACGGCAAATAATAGGTTCCTCATTGTCAGTATAAATAACGGAGTGACAAGTTGACAAGTTGACAAGTTGACAAGTTAACGGGTTGACGGGTAAGTTTGTATACGTTCCTTATAACACCACAAATAGTGCAAAACATACTTACCTGTCAACCCGTCAACTTATCAACTAACCCATCACATCAGCCCAGGAGCTGCTTTACGAGAGTCGAAATAGCCTTGCCATCGGCACGCCCGGCCAGTTTCTTGCTGGCCACGCCCATCACCTTGCCCATATCCTTCATGCTTGCGGCACCAGTTTCGGCAATGATAGACTTAATTTCGGCCTCCAGTTCCTCAGCGCTGAGTGCCTTGGGCAGATATTCCTCAATCACCGCAGCCTGAGCTTCCTCCTCCTCGGCCAGGTCCGGACGGCTCTGTTCGCGGTAGAGCGCAGCCGTGTCACGGCCCTGCTTAGCCAGTTTCGACAAAATTTTGAGCGCGGTGGCGTCATCAAGCGTATCGTTGGCTCCCGGGGCAGTCTTAGCCTCGATAAAGAATTTCTTCACGTTGCGCAAGGCCTCAAGGCGCATTTTATCCTTAGCCTTCATCGCAGCAATAATGTCCTTACTTACCTTTTCAAATATGTCCATTTTTGCGTTGTGTATTTGTAATATATGCTATCTATCTTCATGTCAGCGGCCTACCTGTGCGAGAGTTCGCTGATGCTCTGCAAGCATTCAGCCGAGCGCTTGAAGGTAGGCACCTCCTCCACCTGTTTGAGCAGCGCCTCGTTGTTGAGGTCATCATCGTTAAATATGTAGCAGCGGGCGCGTCGGCGCACCCGTGTCGATGTGCCATAGTAAACCGTGCGGCGCCCCAACTTATCAGCATCGTCAGCGTCAACCTCCAGTTTGTTGTTCCGCTCGCGTTTCTTCGTGCCATACAGCCCAAAGCCCGAGGCAATAATAGTAATTTTGATAGTCTGCCCCAACTGCGGGTCAAAGGCCAGTCCCCACTTCGTTTCAATGTCCGAGTTAAAATGTCCCATAAAGGCATTTATCTCGTCCACTTCGCCCGTACGCAAGGTAGCACCATCATCGCTGCTCGTGGTGATGGCTATCAGTATATGGCTGGCGTCAAACACATCATTGTTGTTGAGTAGCGGCGAGTTGAGCGCATCATTGATAGCCCTCGTCACACGGTTCTCGCCCTCGGCATATCCCGTCGACATCACCGCCACGCCGCCATTGCGCAGCGTCGTGTTCACGTCCTGAAAGTCCAGGTTCACGCGGCCGTGCATCGAAATAATCTCGGTGATGGAGCTCACCGCCGTCGACAGCGTCTCGTCAGCGCGCTTAAAGGCATTGATAATGCTCAAGTCGCTGTAGATGTCACACAAGCGCTGGTTGTTAATCACCAGCATGGCGTCCACCTCCTTCGACAGCTTATCAAGGCCGTCGAGCGCCTTGTCAATCTGCTTTTCGCGTTCAAACAAAAACGGTATCGTCACAATGCCCACCGTCAGAATGCCCTTTTCGCGAGCCGCATGCGCTATCACGGGCGAAGCCCCCGTACCTGTGCCACCGCCCATACCAGCCGTTACAAACACCATTTTGGTCTCATCGTCAAGCGCGGCGTTTATCTGGTCAAGACATTCGTTGGCCAGCGCGGCCCCACGTTCGGGGTCGCCCCCCGCTCCGAGTCCCGGTCCGAGTTGCAGGTGGTCGGGCACAATATTGTCGTCGAGCGCCTTCTTGTCGGTATTAGCCACAAGATAGCGCACCTCGGGTATGTTGTCGCGATACATCTGGCCCACGGCATTACCGCCGCCACCGCCCACACCAATCACCTTGATAATGCGCGGTGTAGTCACATTCGCTATCTGTATCAATTCATCTTCCACTTCCATACTTTCCTGGTGTGTTTAACGTCATGGGCGCAACAAGGTTATAAAGCCGCACCTCATGCGCAGCATTATAACCTTGTACCTTACATATATATTGCCTTATGACGTAGTATTTACATTAAAAAGAGATTACCGAACCCGGCGCGGCGGCAGGTGCGGCAGCGTTCAGACTCTCAGGCTCAATAGCCACATTGCTGTACGACTTGGCCTTGATGTCCGAGAGCGCCTCCTTTGAGCGCTTGTAAGTCGGTGTAAGTTCCACGAGCGAGATAATCTCCTCATTGTCAAGGTCGTCAAGCCCAAACAAGAAGAAGCGCGGACGGCGGCGGAGCGTACCCTTCTTGTCGCCACCGTAAAAGTTAGAGCGGCGTTCCTCATTCTCCTCGTCCTTTTCAATCTCCATTTGTCGGCGGCTCTCAGCCTCAGCATCGAGCTTGCTCTTCATACCCGTCACATTGCTTATGCCAAAGCCTGTGGCCAGAATGGTTATCTTGACTTGCTTGCCCAGCGTCGGGTCAGTGTTCAAGCCCCACTTGGTCTCCACATCATCGTGGAACTTCGACATAAAGTCGTGCACCTCGTTCATCTCGTCCATCATGAGCGTGTCGCCCTCCTTTTCAGCGCAGAACGAGATAGAGAGCAGCACCTTCTTCGAGTTAAAGATATCGTTGTTGTTGAGCAGCGGTGAGTGCAGCGCTGCCTCAATAGCCTTGCTCACACGGTTTTCGCCCTCGCCGTAGCCCGTCGACATGATAGCCACACCGCCGTCCTTGAGCACCGTGCACACATCGCGGAAGTCGAGGTTGATAATACCGTGCATCGTAATGATCTCGGCTATTGAGCGTGCCGCAATGCTCAGCGTGTTGTCAGCCTTTTCAAAGGCCGAGAGCACATTGAGTTCAGGGTAAATCTCGCGCAGACGTTCGTTGTTGATAACCAGCAGCGCGTCGACATGCTTCGAAATTTCCTCCACACCGTCAAGCGCCTGGTCAATCTTCTTGTTACCTTCAAACAGGAAAGGAATCGTCACGATGCCCACCGTCAAGATGCCCATCGACTTAGCCTCGCGTGCAATGACAGGTGCGGCACCCGTACCCGTACCACCGCCCATACCGGCTGTGATAAACACCATTTTAGTACCATCGTTGAGCATGTTGTGAATTTGCTCCACGCTCTCCTCGGCCGCCTCGCGGGCCCTTGCCGGACGGTTGCCGGCACCAAGGCCCTCCTTGCCTATTTGCAGACGCACGGGCACTGGCGAGTCGGCCAGCGCCTTAGAGTCGGTGTTACACACCACAAAGTTCACATCGTGAATACCCTCACGGTACATGTGGTTAACGGCATTACCGCCGCCACCGCCCACACCGATAACCTTTATAATCGAAGGCGTGGTAGTAGGCACGCCCATATCTATCAACAAATCGTTGTTATTATCTTCTGCCATGACTTTCAGTCGTTGTTATGGGTGGTTCTAAAAACAGATTTTTTAGTCCCCCTTATGTTATACACAGTGCACACACGACGGTGTATCACGCATCGCTGTCCTCCTTCACCAGGTTGCCAAAGAAGTTGCTCATGCGCTTCCAAGAGTTCTTCCACTTGTTGCGGCGTTTCTTCTTAGCCTCCTCACGTTCCTTGCGCTCACGTTCGCGCTCCTCTATTTCGGCCTTGATGCGTGCTTCCTCCTCAGCCTTGCGTTGTGCTTCAGCCTCCTCAGCCTTTTTCTTGGCCTCGGCAGCAGCCAGTTCCTCAGCGCTCGGTTCGGGCTCTGTGTCCTTCGGTTCGTCAAACAAGTCGGGCTGGCCCAAAGTCCCGCCGCAGCAGTTAATCTCGCCTTTGTCTATAAGCGCGATAGCCGCATTGCAGTCGCCATCGTTGTTAAGACCGGGATAGTCGGGTGTGCGGAGCGGAATGCGAATGCTGCGCACAAAGCGTATTTTCTCAAACTTGGTGTCGCGTGTAAAAGCCTTGTCAATATTGCGAATGTTGGCAGCGCCACCCGTTACAATCAAGCCACCAATGAGCTGGCTCACGTCGTAGTTCGACAACGATATTTGGTTCTTCACGTTCAGTACAATCTCCTCCACGCGTGCCTCAACCAGACCCATAAATTCGTCGTACGCAATGGTACGTCCGTCGCGCAGGGCGATAGGCTTGTGCGCGTCAGTGTCGCTCTCCTGCACAGCCGAGCCATACTTCAGTTTGAGTTCCTCAGCCTCGTCGTCCTCAATCTGCAGCGACATGATGTCGCGGTTGATGTTGGCACCGCCGAGCGGTATAACTGCCAAGTGGCGCAGCAAGTTATTCTTGTACACCGCCACCGAGGTCGTTTCGGCACCCATGTCCACAAACACACAGCCCGAGCGCTTTTCGGGTTCGGTAAGCATAGAGTCGGCCAGCGCCTGCACGGTGATGGGCAGGTCGGCAATGGTCACCCCCGCCGTGCGGAAGCAGTTGCGTATCTCCTCGCGCACCGACGAGTTGGCCACGATGTTAAGGTAGTGTCCCTCAATGCTGTCGGCGAGTATGCCCACAGGGTCGATAGTAGTCTGCGCCCCTAAGTGGTACTCCTGCGGCACCGATTCAAGAATGTCGCGGTCGGCACTGGCCGAAGTGCGGTTCTCGTCGCTGATGGCATCTACCATCTCCTGCGTAATCTCCACTTTCGAGTCAAAGTGGCGTGCCACCGTGTTGGCCACGGTGTGCATGCCCATACCGCCAATGCCCACATACACGCGGCTGATGCTCTTCTGCATCTTCTGCTCCAGCTTCTCACGCATGCTGATGATGCACTGCGTCATTTTGCTCACATTGTTGATGCGGCCCTTGCGTATGAAAGTGGTCGAAGGCTCCTGGGCGAAGGCAAGTACTTGAATGGCGCCGTCGGGCTGCTTGCGGCCTGCCACACCGGTCACCTTTGACGAGCCAAGCTCGATAGCTACTATAAAGTTGTCTTCTGTTGCCATTTATGTTGTTCGTTTTATTTTATACTAATGTAAGTTGGCGCTCACCCCTTTTCGGGTTTGCGCCCCACTATCTGCGACACGTGTTCCACCGATATCTCGCTATACTTGTTCCACCCCACCTGGGGCAGCACCTTAGTGTAAAAGGTGTAAAGATTGCGGAATTTGAGACTGATGCTGTCCGTATCGCCAAAGTCAATAGTGTGTCCGCCCACACGCGGCACCAGCGTAAGGTGATGCTGCGGCGTCACATATATTTGTTCTATCTGATTGTTCCAAAATGGGTCGTCGCGCAGAAAGTTGCCCAGTCGCACCAGTTGTTTCTGTGCAAAGGGGCGCGATATGCTGCCCGTGGCCACCACCAGGTCGGCCGAGTAGCCCTGCGGGTTCATGATGTGTCCGTGTTCGTCGATGTAGTAATCATCGCCATTGTCGGCCATCACGCGCAGCAGCGGCAAGCGTTGCTGTATGAGCACATTCAGCACCCCGCCCGGCGACTTGTAGCACTGCACCGAGTCAATAAAGGAGTTGCGGCGGAGTGCTTGCTCTATGGCAGCCCCGTCCACCTTGTCCATTTGGCGCCCCACGGGGTACAGCCCCGAGTTGCGCAGCAGGCGGTCGGCCTCCTCGGCCGTGATAAAGCCCGCGTGCGAGCTGTCGGCCACCGTAAAGTTCACTTGCCGGCACGTTGTGGTGTCGGCATGCGAACTAAAATCGACAAAGGCAAAACACAGATAGACTATGATGCCCACCAAGAGTATGAGTTTGATAAACGTCTTCACCGCAATATGCTGTTGAGAGTTGTGGCGGCGCCCACACACAGAGGCTGTGCTCTGCGCGCCCCACTACTTGTGTTCGAGTATCTCCTTAATTTGCGGCACATAATCCACCGCATCACCGGCACCGAGCACTATCAGCACATCAAAGTCGTGCGACTTGACAAAGGCAGGTATGTCCTTCTTCTCTATCAGATGCTTCTCTATGCCCGGACGCAAATTGTCGTAAATAATCTGGCTCGTAATGCCAGGTATGGGTTTCTCGCGTGCCGGATAAATCTCTGTCAGTATCACCTCGTCCAACAGCGAGAGGCTGTCGGCAAAGTCCTTATAAAAATCGCGCGTACGCGTGTAAAGGTGCGGTTGGAAGATGGCCGCAATCTTGCGTCCGTCAAACACCTCGCGTATGCTCAGAATGCTCTGCTTTATTTCGGCCGGGTGGTGTGCATAGTCCGACAGCAGCACGTGCTTGTCGTTTTTCAGTGCAAAGTCAAAACGGCGGTCCACACCGGCAAACGATGCCATGCCGCGGCGTATTTCGTCGGCAGTAGCACCGGCCAGCTGGGCCAGAGCCATGGCAGCAATGCCATTATCGATGTTGATGCTCACCGGCACACCAAGTTCAATGTTGGCAATGTTCTCAATGGGCGACACGAGGTCGAACACGATGTGTCCGCCGCCAATGCGTATGTTCTCGGCATGAAAATCGCCCTCCGTGCGGTCGTAAGTGTACACGCGCACACACTCCCGCGGGTTGGGCTGCATTTTGAGTCCGCGGTGAATAATGAGCGCGCCACCCGGCTGGATAAGCTCGGTGTAGTGGCGGAAACTCTCAAGATAAGCCTCCTCGGTGCCGTAAATGTCGAGGTGGTCGGCATCGGTTGCCGTAATAACCGTGGCATACGGGCGCAAATGGTGGAACGAGCGGTCAAACTCGTCGGCCTCTATCACCACATAGGGCGACGTCTTGCTCAGCAAGTAGTTGGTGCCATAGTTCTTGGTTATGCCGCCAAGAAAAGCGTTGCAGCCCACGTGGCTCTCGTGCAGCAGGTGTGCCGTCATCGAGGTGGTGGTAGTTTTGCCATGCGTGCCGGCCACGCAGAGGCCCTTCATTGAGCGTGTGAGGGTGCCGAGCACCTGCGCACGCTTCTGTATGTCAAATCCGTTCTCGCGGAAGTAGGTCAGTTCCTTGTGTGTGGCAGGAATGGCGGGTGTGTAAACCACCAGTGTCTCTGCCTTGTCACGACAAGCCTCGGGTATGAGGTCGGGATTGTCCTCGTAGTGTATGTCAGCGCCCTCGGCTCTGAGTTCTTCAGTCAGTTCGCAAGCTGTGCGGTCGTAACCGGCCACCACCAAACCTTGTGACAGAAAATAGCGCTCCAAGGCGCTCATGCCGATGCCACCTGCACCGACGAAGTATACTGATTTCATTGTGGTGTTTGCTATATGAATGTGTGTGTCGGGCGCATTCCACAACGGGGCCGGCCTTAGCAATGATGCAAAGCCCCGGCCCGGGATATTGGAAATGGCTCGACTGGTAATCTTGATTGTCAGGCGTTCGTACGTACCATGTGTGTGGCAGCCGCCACGCCCCCTCGGTTTATTTGCCCTCGGCCAGTTTTATCACCTCATCGGCTATGTCGGACGCGGCATTTGGACGCGCCAGCTGTATGATGTTGTGACTCAGCGATTCAAGCTTTTCGTGGTCGGCCACGGTATTGATGGCCAGTGGCAACAGGGTGCGGCGTGCCTCGGCGTCGGGCACGTAGAGTGCGGCATTTTTCTGCACAAGTGCCAGGGCGTTTTTGGTTTGATGGTCCTCGGCCACATTGGGCGATGGCACCAGTATCACGGGTTTGCCTAACAGACAGAACTCTGATATGCTGCCGGCTCCGGCACGTGAAATCACGAGGTCGGCGGCGGCATAAGCCTGTTTCATGTCGGCTATAAAGTCCATCACCTTCAGGTTGTCAGGACAGCCGCGGCGGTCGAGTTCCTCCTTGATGGCGCTGCTGTAGTACTTGCCCGTTTGCCACACAAACTGCACATTGCTCTGCTGCTTGACAAGGGGCAGATTGCCCAGTATGCTCTCGTTGAGGGTGCGTGCACCGAGCGAACCGCCAATCACCAGTATGGTGCGTTTGCCCGGCACCAGACCGAAGCTGCGCACGGCATCGTCCTTCTGCACCGTGCCCTCGAGCAGGTTCTGGCGCACGGGATTTCCCGTAAAGAGTATTTTGTCGGCAGGGAAGAAACGCGACATGCCGTCGTAAGCCACACATATCTTGCGTGCCTTTTTGGCAAGCAGTTTGTTGGTCACGCCGGCATAAGAGTTCTGCTCTTGCAACAAAGTGGGTATGCCCATGCTTTCGGCCACATTGAGTGTGGGTCCGCTGGCATAGCCACCCACGCCTACTGCCACCTGCGGACGGAAGTCGCGCAAGATGCGGCGCGCCATGCGGCGGCTTTCCAGTATTTTGAACAACACGGGTATGTTCTTCAACAAATTTTTGCGATTGAAGCCAGCTATGGGCAGTCCCTTGATGGGGTAGCCTGCTGCTGGCACACGCTGCATTTCCATACGTCCCTCAGCGCCTACAAAAAGTATCTTGGCATCGGGGCGTTTGGCCTTTATTTCGTTGGCGATGGACACGGCCGGAAAGATGTGGCCTCCAGTACCTCCACCGCTGATGATGACTCTCAATTCGTCGTTCATAGGTCGTCACTATATAGTACAGCGCAAATTTAGCACTTTTTTTGGTGTTGACACTTATTTGCTGCCACGTTTTTGATAAAAAAATTATACGCGCTATGCTCGCCGGGGCTAATGCACCAATGTGGCAATGGGCTGACGCCTTAGCGTTACTTGGCAGCCGCTAACGCGGAAAACAAAAGAACAAAAGAACATAAGGACATAAGGCCGCTGCGCGGCTGAAGGCCACGGACTGCCGTCCGCGTGACCTCAAGAACATAAGGGCTGACGCCGAGGTGGGAACTTTTGAA
>ULZB01024097.1_pt1 | contig 12133 bp, 6 predicted proteins | sample 1962691 | NCBI WGS metagenome assembly ULZB01 (sample SAMEA4835878, study PRJEB28245) | human gut metagenome | biome: gut microbiome; material: fecal sample | place: Denmark | collected 2008 | reverse complement strand
TGTGCCCACGGGCTGCGTTCCCGGTCTCCCGGTTTTCTTACGCTGTGACTGGATGTTCATTTGTGGTTAGCTAATATTTCTTTTATACTTTTTATATTAAATAAACTTTCCGGTAGCCTTTCATCTTTTTGCACTTCGACCTAATACAATTCCACCATATCGCTTGGCATTCTCAGATCACCTCTAGGAGATAATGAAACAGTTCCCACCTTTGGTCCGTCAGGTATGCATGAACGCTTAAACTGCTGCTGCCTGAAACGCGTAAAGAATGTTTCCAGAGTCTTTTCTATTTCCCCCTTACTTACATTTGCAAAAGCAATCTCTGCAAGTTTTAATATTCGCTCCCGGCTTTCTCCATTACGCAGAAAATGATAAAGGAAGAAGTCATGAAGGTCATATTTGCCGATGCTCTCCTCTGTTTTCTGTGCTATGTTACCGTCTTTATCCGGCGGCAATAGTTCAGGGGAAATAGGCAGGTCTGCTATTTCGCAAAGTACATTTTTCATTTCATCCGTTGACGCGCACTCGCTGGCATAAGCCTGTACAATGTATTTAACAAGTGTCTTTGGCACACTGCAGTTTACGGCATAATTGCTCATATGGTCGCCGTTGTAGGTGCACCAGCCAAGTGCAAGCTCTGACATATCACCTGTGCCGATTACAAGTCCACCTACCATATTTGCATAATCGAATAATACTTGCGTACGCTCTCTGGCCTGAATGTTTTCATATGTCACGTCAAAAACATCATCCGGATGTCCTATATCCTTCATGTGCTGTCTGCATGCAGCCTCAATATTAACTTCCACGGCTGTCACACCAAATTCTTCCATAAGCCTGTCAGCAATTGTTTTTGTAGTAGATGTAGTTCCAAATCCCGGCATTGTAATACCATAGATATTTTTCCTGGAAATGCCAAGTGCATCAAATGCATCACAGCATACCAAAAGTGCAAGTGTGCTGTCCAGACCGCCGGATATTCCAAGAACAACCTTTTTTATTCCGGTGGATATGAGTCTCTGTTCCAGACCTTTTGCCTGAAGCGACAAAATCTCCATGCAGCGGTTTTTTCGATTGTTTTTATCACTTGGTACAAACGGATACGGATTAACTTTCTTTGGCCATATTTGATAATCCTTCATCCGGTTTTCACCATTTAAAATTACTTTTATCACATCCGGCACATCAGCCCATGAATCGCTGTTGTATCTGTGGCGGTCATTCATGCAGCGATCAATATCTATCTCACTTATCACAAAACCAGAGTTCATCACATCATCTTCTGATACCTTTTTATTCATACGTTTTGAATAATCTGACGTCTCACCAGCTATTCTGCCATTATCAGCTATGATGCAGTGGCCGGAAAATACCAGATCCGTGCTGCTCTCTCCTGCACCGCTTGACGCATACACGTATCCGGCACGGCATCTTCCTGACTGCATCGCCACAAGACTGCGCCTGTATTCTCTTTTTCCGATTACGTCATTGCTTGCTGATGGATTTATAATGATATTTGCACCGGCTTTGCAAAGCTCCCCGCTCGGAGGCGCACTTACCCATAAATCTTCACAAATCTCAGTACCGACAATTGCGCCTCTCAGATCCTTGATAATAATATTCGGAGAAAAAGGTACTGTTGGCCTGTTTGCGACATAATTTAAAGTAATCTCATCTGATAATCTCTTGTCTGCGCTTGTAAACCAGCGTTTCTCATAAAATTCACCATAGTTGGGAATATATGTTTTTGGCACAATTCCAACAATTTCTCCGCTGTGTACATATGCAGCACAGTTGAAAAGTCTGCCAGCTTCATCTTCTATCGGCAGTCCCACGCATACAAGGATGCTTAAATCCTGCAATGCTGTTTTAATCCTGTCCAGTTCTTGCTGAGCCTGCGCGAGCAGTTCTTTTCTCAAAAACATGTCTGCACAGCTATATCCCGTAATACACAGCTCCGGAAAAACCACAAGCTGCACATCCTTTTTTGCAAGTGACTCTGCAATGTGTATGATATTGTCAGCATTGTTCACGCAGTCCCCGAGATAAATCTCAGGGGACGATGCGGCAACACGGTAAAATCCTGTATTCATGACATTTCCTCCTAGCGGTCATTTTTCATCCTGTAATCAATGCAGCGGTTTAAGTAATCCACATAATCCGGATTTTTGCACATCCCCTTGCCGGGTGTATCAGAAATCTTCGCTACATCCATACCATTGCATATTGTGGTTTTCATGACGATATTGAGTGCAGGAACATCTGTATCATTGCTTAAGTATGTGCCAATACCGAAAGCTACATTTGTTTCCTTGCAGAAATGTCTGTAGAGCTTGTCAGCACGCTCAAAATCAAGACTGTCGCTGAATAAAAGTGTCTTTGTTTTTGGGTCAATTCCAAGGCTCTTGTAATGAGCAATCATCTTTTCACCCCACTCATACGGGTCTCCGCTGTCATGACGCACTCCTGAGAAAAGTGTCGCATAGGTCAGCTGGAAATCACGCAGGAAACAGTCTGTTGTGATTGTGTCAGTAAGCGCAATACCGTTTAATACTCCATACTCCTTGATCCATGCATCGAGAGCATACCAGTTTGAATATGCCGGATTGTGCCTGTGATTGCCCTGTCCTGTGCACATAATCCACTCATGAGCCATGGTGCCTACAGGTGTAAGTCCGTACTTCTTTGCAAGATACACATTTGATGTGCCGACAAACTTTGATGAACTGTGCAGGGTGTCGTTTAAATGTGCGAACTTCTGCACTGCAAGCTCCTGCGCTTCAGCAGAAAGTCTTCTTCTGAGACCAAACTCTGAGAATGTACCCGCGTACCAGTGTCCGTTCTTTAAATTCTCATACTTTGCATCCAAACGCTTCTTAAAGCTGTCAAGCAGCTTATCATAGTCATATGCCATTCTGAAATACACTTCATTTACAATGGCAAGTGTCGGAATCTCATACATTGAAGTGTTAAGCCATGTTCCTTTTGCCTCGATAGACAAGCCACAAGGTGCATCTGTTCCTATCTCAAAATCCTCAAAACACGGCTGCCAGAGACGAAGGAAATCAACATAAGAGCCTTTGATCCATTTGATATTGTCAAGATATGCAAGCTCATCCTCTGTAAACCGAAGCTTACAGAAAGCCTTAATCTGTTCTGTTATCTCCTGCACCATTTTCTGTGTAAAATGCACATCTTCATTTCTGCACTTGAATGTCCATGTGGTCTTGTAATCCGTAAACTGATGGAATATTGTCTGACCCATGCTGAATTTATACATATCAGTCTCTAAAAGACTTGTGATTATCTGGTTTAATTTCATAATATTCTCCTCCCATTTCTTACACTATTAGTATGTCAGAAACATTTTTAATAAATGGCTTTCTATATAATATTGACCTGAATCATTTTCATTGCTTCTATTGCTGTCTTATGACTTTCAGGCGTTACGCAGGCACAGGCATTTTCTATCACGGACACCTCTGCATCTTTACAGAACGTCTTTGCAATCGCTACGTTGCTGATTACGCATATTCCCGTGCAGAATCCGCAGAAATAAATCTCTGTATCGCTGTTGTCATATCCCGCAAGCAGTTCGCCAAGCTCTTTGCTGCCAAACGTCGGCTTGTCAATATAAGTCATATCATCACAGTCAACTCCACGCTCCTTCATTGCTGCTTTAAGACGAGCGTCTACTTCCCATCCGTTTGTCCCTTTAATACAGTGAGCTACCGGAAGCTTTCTTCCCTCCTGAGTATTCAGATAGTTTTCATCATGCGTATCCCTTGTGAATATCACGTCATCATATTTTCCTGACCTGATTTCATCTGCAATAACATTTGTTGCCACGTTACACTCCTTGTTTCCAAGAACTCCTGTAATAAAGTCATTCTGTGCATCCACTACTACTAAAATTTTCTTTGCCATAATCATTTCCTCCTACATCATATAATCATCATTTGTTGCATCCATAAGGATTTTTCCAAGCTGCTTTAAATCCTTCCACATCCATCGCGGAACCAGATCCTTGACTTTGTCATAATCTTTCTTATACAGCAAATCTCTGATCATTGTACTTGAAATCTCAACATCGCTTCTGCCAAGGTTTCTGATGGTCACATTCTTTAAAATATCATCTGTAAACCAGTTTTCCGCAATCTTCGGGTCGTCGTTGTAATAGAATGTAAAGCTTTTCTCTCCAATTTCATTAGCTATGTTGTAATAGAAGAAAGAACCCCATTCCTTTACATACTGGGCTGCATCCTCCATGCTCCAGTCTGATAAGGTCATAACATTTACATCTGCACCGCTTAAATCCTCTTCCTGCAGTACGTTTTCAACAAGTCTTTTTCTGTATTCAATTGGAAACGGATTTCTCTTTGTATAGCTTTTGTTTGCACTGCCTATCACAACAAGCAGATTTTCGCACTCCGATGCGGCCTGTTTTATCATGTTAAGGTGTCCGTTATGGAATGGCTGTGCCCTTGTGAGCATCACACCGTTTTTATATTTCTTCTGCACTTTAACCAGTTTACGTTCATCCATGTTAAGGTCAACATATCTGTACACAGCAGCCGGTTTTCTTCCGACAATAGGTCTCTGCGACCTGTCAAGTGAAACAAGCTGTCCTGCAATCTTCTCACGGAACACCTTTGGATGAACTTCCTTTCCTGAAAGAACCTCAAACACCTTAAGCAGGTCCGGAATGGTAAACTCACGCGGCACAAGGTTAAACATAATGCCTGTATACTCAGCCTTATTCCTTATCCTCATAAGTCCTTCCAGTATAATCTGGTCATGGTCAAAAGCAAGCTTTTCGTCTGATACGCTGACCGGAACAAAGTTTTCCACTGTAATTACACCGTTTTTAAATTTCTCAGACTTGAGGGAGTATTCAATTTTAATCAAGTCGTTTGCAAACTCAAGTTTTTCATCTGCAAATTTCACATCGAACCATCTGGCATCCTTTGCGTCATCACCTGCAACGGCAGACTGCTCATATCCATATGGAAGCAGTGCAATATATGCAATATCAATAATTCTCATACGCGGATCCCTGTCCGGCTGGCTCATGGTATAGAGCTGCTCAAGATAAATGTCTGTAAGACCTGTTTCCTCTTTAAGCTCCCTGCACGCTGCTTCATATGCTGATTCCTTTATGTTAATAAATCCGCCTGGAAGCGCCCATTTGTCTATCTCCGGATGAGCCTTTCTCTTTATCAGAAGCACCTGCATACAGCTTAAGTCTTCCTTCATACGAAGCACCATCATGTCAACTGTAACCGATGGTCTGTCATAATCGCCCGGCTTATATTCTGCTAAAAACTCCCGTTCTGTTAATCCATTTACATCTACTTTATTCATGTGTTTAACTCCTATAATTACTTTCTGCGCTTCTTATGTTTACTTTATGTACTTATTATAGTAACTCTCGGTAACTATGTCAAGTACTTTATAGAATTAATTATAATTTTTGCAAATTTATTATGCTTCCACAACCTGTCTGCAGGAGATGCTAATATATAAGCTCAAAAAAAAGAGGTACATTTCTGTACCTCTTCCATTTTTCTGTGTTTCATGTGCATAAATCTACAGTATCTAAACAGCTTCGCTATACATTAGGCAATTTCTTCGGAGTTACGCTTTATCTGGTTCACTATCTCCATTATCTGTTTTGCGGTACTCATATCATCTTTGAAAAGAGTTGTGATACTTCCAACTGATTTAAATGGTTCACCCATCAATACTTTATTATCTTCGATATTTCCATTTGCTACTATATAGTCCACTATCAGATTTACGAATCTCATCTGATTTATGTTCAAGCGCTCTTCTGACATAAAACAACTGAAGGCTTCGTTTACTGCCGCTCTATCTACACCGACTATTTTTCGTACTAATCTGCCTATCGGTGTCTCTCCGTATTCCTTTATATAATCTTCCTTTGAACCAAGCTCAGTCCACAGGATTCGTTCCAATTCCCTTAGATCCGTTTCTGTCAGCTTTTTGTTGTTTTTCAGCTTATACACTGACAATTTGTCACTATGCTCTTTCAGGTAAAATTCGACTTTTTTACGATAATTTTTCAAGTCATTTCCGCCATATAAAGGTTCACCCGGTGTACCATCTGTTATAGAGTCCGTGAAATTTGTATAGTATATTGGCCGTACCTGTCTGTCAAGGTACTGCAACAGACCTCTTAAAGCTTCTCTTACTGTATCAAGCTCTATTATAGTGACTTTATCCCAAAATTCATTTGTCTGGACCTTTTCGATAATCTCCTTTTTCTTTTCCACCTGTGGGATTGAGTATTTGGCAGACAGCTTTTCTGCGGTCTGAACCACTATATTCACCGGACTTTGTATGCTTTTGCTTTGCAACAGTCCAAGATCTATACTGTATACCAGATAGTCAAATCTTCGCGCCAGCTCATCTTCCTTTTTAGGCCTGATAAGAGGTGCAATATGCTCCCTGATATCCGAAATCTCTATTGTCTCCAGATTATCCCACGATGATGAAGCCCTGAAAAACTCTACATAACGCAGATGTCTTTTCACCATAAAGCTATCGTCATTTAAGCTAATTACATCTTCCTTTAAATCATCCACAAGACTTTTTCTGTAATCTGCGTATACCTCATCACTACTGTATACCGGTGCCTGAAGCTCTCTGACAATCTGGGCTTTTGTGTTATATATTTTCTCATTGAGTGATTCTGTTATGCCATTCTCCGCTCCATTTTTGTTCACGCGGAAATATTCAAAATTGTTACAGAAATCAAATATGAGAAATCTTTCTTTGTCCATACCCTCTCCAAGCAGATTAGGGCAAAGCCTGGTTCCCCTTCCAATCATCTGCCAGAACTTGGCATAGCTTTTTACCTTCTTAAAAAATACAAGATTCAAAATCTCCGGAATATCTATTCCTGTGTCGAGCATATCAACAGATACTGCTATCTGTGGCATTTTATCACTTGTGCTAAACTCATCTATCAATGAATCACTGTACTTTATACTATAATCTATCCGCTTTATGAAGTCTCCTCCATATTCTGGAAAAAGCTTATTGAAACGCTCGACTATTGCCTGCGCATGCAAAGAGTTTTTGGCAAAAATTATTGTCTTGCCAAGCTTGTCTCCACCCTCAATTTTTAAGCCCTTTTCCATAAGCTCTCTTAAAACCTTATCAATTGTATCCGCGTTAAAAAGCCATGTATTTACAGCCTCTCCTGATATATCATCACCTACAGTGTCATCATCAGAAAATGTATCCTCATACTCTTCTTTTTCCTCATCTGACAGCTCATCATAGTGAATACCGCTTTCCATTATTTTTGACTTATATTCCAGTGTAGAATAATTGACCAGATAGCCCTCTTCCACCGCTTTTTCAAGCTCATACGCAAATGTCGGAACTCCTCTTTCAAGGTCAAAGACTCCATATGTGTTTTTGTCGATTTCATTCTTTGGAGTGGCAGTCATACCAAGTAACATCGCATCAAAATACTCAAATATTTCCTGATATTTTTTGTAAATGCTGCGGTGTACTTCATCGCAGATTATGAGCTGAAAATGCCCCGGACTAAAGAGCTTCTCACCATATTTGTTTTTCCTCTCATCTATGGCATTCATCATCGTCGGATATGTAGAAAAAATCATCCTGCATGACTCAGGGTCGTCTTTATTGTCAAGCAGATTACAGCATGATAAATCAGGAAGCAAATTCGTATAATTGTTTTTGGCCTGCTTCACAAGAGCTTTTCTGTCTGCGAGGAACAGAATATTTTTCACATAATTGTGGCGCCTTAATACATCAACAATACTAATGCTCACTCTTGTCTTTCCTGAACCTGTGGCCTGCACTATAAGCATCTTGCGGTGCTTATTTGTGATGGCATCACAGACTGCGGTTACAGCCTCTTTCTGATACGGTCTGTTGGTAATATCATCGCTTATCCGTATATTTTCAAGCGGAATCCTTGAAGTGCGTCCATCCATCTCAAGCTGCAGCTCTTCCTGTGTGAAAAAGCCTGAAACCTCACGCCTTGGATATCCCATATAATCATTCGTATAGAAAAATTCAAATCCATTTGTTATGAAAATAAGAGGACGTCTATTGTATTTATTCTGCAAACAGTCAGCATACAGCTTCGCCTGCTGGCTTCCTACCATAGCATCCACAGAAGCCTTTTTAGCCTCCACTACAGCAAGTGGCAGATTATCCTTTCCCCAAAGAACATAATCCACATACCCTGTTCCTGTGCTATTTGGCATTCCTGTAACCGGCTCCTCCTCCGTGACATTTCTGCCAATAACCCATCCTGCCTCCTTTAAGGCAACATCTATATATCTCTTGCGGGTTTCTGCCTCGCTTATCGTATCTACATGGAACTCCCTTGTCTTTACATTCTGACTACGCTTCTTTGCCATCTGCTCGCGGAGCTCTTCATTCTCCTTCAATACGCTCTCGAGCTTTTTATCCTTACTGCTTAAGCCCTCATACAGCTTCATGAGCTCATCAGCCTTTATACGCTTTTCATTACCGCTTGCAAGAATCGACTCATCATATGTCTTCTCATCGTATTCCCTCGAATATGAATAATCAATCCAATCGCAAAACTCAAACAAATCACGAAGCGCTATTATTGCTTCATCCCTGCCTATATTGTTGTTGGTATGAACTGCAACATTTCCCAGATGAATGGTATATTTGAGCATTGGAAACAGCCTTGGCTCAATTATCCTTCTAAACGTTGGCTCATGAATAAGACTCGATACATTATCTCTGTACGGAAGCGAAAGCTCCGCGTCATATGAGAAAACAAACCTCACTGCAAGCTCAAGTGCACGCCTCGACAAAATGGCACAAGTGGCCGGTGAAATGGATAAACTTTTTTCTGCTTCAACTGCCTGCTTTGCAAAATCTGCGTATTCTTCTTTCTTTAAAAGGTAATCAAAATTAGTTTCCATGTAATCACCCCTTTTATCTTTCTACAAGCACTTTGCATCTCTTCCTGCAAAATGCAATTCCATAATACATGATATTCTGTCTGTCATTATTTAACAGATATTCCTGATATCTTCTATCCTTTATCTGTTTCAGAGCTTTTTCACAGGATTTTTCCATAGCTTTAAAATCTTTTGTGTATTTAAGCTCTGCAATAATTCCTTCATCCGGATCATCTGTCTCCACAATAATATCTGCAAAGCCCTCTCCTGCCTCAACATTTGACTTTACCAGCCAGTCCTCATTGCCACTCAAAATGCCAATAAGCAGATTATGATAGGAGCTTTCCTTTTCCTCATTTCTCGCTTTTGTGTCAAAAACGCTCACCGAATTGCTCAGCACCTTGTTTAAATACATTTCCATTATCTGTGTATTTCCATCTTTGAAAGCCTTCCAAAAGTCCTGCAACTGCTCGGTATTGGAAAATATTTTATTCCTGAACCACTCCTGTATCTGCAGCTTAAATACTTCTTTAATTTCCTTGTTCGGAATTACAAGGCTATATTTTTTGTCCTCACTGATCTTTGTATATGTCAGATAACCTGTTGTAAACAGAACACTCCATAGATTATCAATATTATTGTCTATTTCGTCATAGGTCATATCCAGACGGATTTGCTTGTCTATAGCTTCTCCCGCGATTAAACGCTCAATTTCATCTCTGGTTGTCTTACCAGCCTTATCTATAAACCTCTTAACAAGCTCATTTCCGCTTGTATTAATCCAATACGCTTCCGGTCCTGCCATTGGATCATCTTTTATCCGGTCAACATGATTGATTACATCCCACGGACAGTATACATCGACATTTCCGAAATGATAACCATCATACCATTCCTTTGTCTCCGCAAACCTGTTTTCCACATGATAAAATGCCAGCAAACGCTCTACTTCATCATCCGTAAATCCAAAGTGTTCATCAAATCTTGTATCAGTAATAGATAAAATCTTGAAATTATTCAATCCTGTAAAAATACTTTCTTTTGAAACACGAAGACAACCTGTTAAGACAGCAAAATCCAATGCCTCATTTGTCTTTAATGCTTTTCCGAATATGGCACGTATCAAAGAAACCATCTCTTTATAATAGCCATTTTGAAATGCCTTATCCAGTGGAACATCATATTCATCTATTAAAATAACCGTTTTTCTGCCATGATGCTTATATAACAGCTCAGATAAAGTTTGAAGCGAAGCATACAGTGCCTCATCTCTCATTTCATATCTGCCATCCTCTAATCGGATTAAAGAAGCATACGTCGACTTATCGTCAATGTCCAGCCTGTCACTATTCTTCAAATATACAAATCTCTTAGCTTCCTTTGCAATTATCTCTATCATCTGATACTTTGCAGCTTGAAAATCTAGTCCTTCCACATTCTTTAAAGACAGAAATATCACAGGATACTTGCCCATATTATCATCACACATTTTTTTATTGTGCGATATATAAAGACCATCAAATAATTCAGAAGCTGCTCCAATTTCAAAGAAAGATTTGAGCATACTCATGTTGAGAGTCTTGCCAAAACGACGCGGTCTGGTAAAAAGGTTGACTTTTCCCCGGCTGTCAACCAACTGTTCAATCAGCTTTGTCTTATCGACATAGTAATATCCGTCTGAACGGATCTCATCAAAGCTCTCTATTCCCACCGGTAGTTTAATTGATTCTGTCATGCTTGCTCATCTCCTTCCCTGATAAAAATAAGTGTGTAAATATAGGTTTATTATAGCATATATTGGAGCGAAGGTCATAGTATCAAATTTTGATTTGTCGACTTGGTGGACAAAGTCATAAAACGTTCTTTGCTTATCAATTGGCGGAAGAATAATATCTGTCTTAAGTATTCCATCCTGACCAATTGTCGTCATTGTCGCTGTCTTTGATTGAGCAACAACTTGATTTCTAAAGAAATCCATTGTCGATAAAGCCTGCATAAACTCTGGCACACATTTACTCAAATCCAACGGCAATCTAATAACATGACATTCAAACAATACATTGTCTTGCACATTTTCAGGGACAATTGAAGCTTTTCCAATACCTTCAGTAACCAATGACGAACGACAGAATAGCATATCACCATACCTTACTTCAAACTTCTCTATATCTTTATCATCTGCATTTGTTTTAGGTAACTTGTCAACATTTGAATACATTCTATTAACAATATTTGACACCCCAAGAACACTTACATTGCCATCATCAGCATAATCATCTCTTTTCGCAAAAAATCCGTTAGATACCTTACCTCCCACAACCTCAGATATATTAACCACATCCCATCCAAAAGGATTGATTTGAGGGTCACCAAACATCTCGACAAATCGGGCTTTGATTAACTCATCTAATAGCTGTAATTCTTGCTTTCTGCCATCTACAGCAGACATTATTTTATCAAGAATATTAACTATTTGTCTTTGCTTTTCTATAGAGCAAATTTCAACCTCAATCTCAGATAAAGTAGCCTTATTTAAGGTTTTTCCCATAACAGCCTTATTACTACCTTCTTCCCAATTTTTGTATTTAAACAAATAAAATATATACTCTGGTATAATATTAATCACATGTTTATCCTTGAAAGCCATTATTGCTTCATTTGAATACATATCTTCTTTTATTATTGCTGTTTTACCAATTGATAATTTAAAACTCATTACCACAGTATTAGCTGGAATGACTTTAATTCCACTGTCCTTAATAGCACTCTTTGAAAGATATTCTTTCGTTTCAAATATATATTTACTTGTTTTTGTTAAATCTGCTATTGATATCCACTTATAGTCTGTTGTATTCCAATACTCTAAATTACTTCTAGATGGAGTTTTTCCCATTTGTAAATCAAATATATCCTTAAGTTTTACTCTCATCTGCATCACTCCTGCATATATATCACTATAATATTTTTAATCGAAATATTCAATTCCGTCTTGTTTTTAGAACATATGTTTGTTATAATATATTTGGTGCTACCCAACACGGTAGGCGGTTGGCCTCCACCAGAGAGTTTTAGCTCTGTTTACATAGAAATCCTATATGGAAATCTATCAAGGAGGTTTGTGCTTATGCTGACCATTAGTGACCTTATTGCAGTGCTTGCATTGTGTGCGACTTTTTACAGTCTTG
>ULZB01034537.1_pt1 | contig 12134 bp, 10 predicted proteins | sample 1962691 | NCBI WGS metagenome assembly ULZB01 (sample SAMEA4835878, study PRJEB28245) | human gut metagenome | biome: gut microbiome; material: fecal sample | place: Denmark | collected 2008 | reverse complement strand
ATATTTTAAATAATAAGGAGATACTTGTCCAGTCATATAGATAGGAATCCAACTTTCAAGTCCAAGCATCATTTCATTAAATGGTCTATCTAAATTATGAATAATGTTCAAATGTAATCCTTTTTTTAAACTCATCGCAATCATAAACATCCATTTTTTTCCAAAATTAATGTCTTCTGCCATATCTTCCATAGGCATATCACTACACATGAATATATCATTATTTTCTTTAGAAAAAATTGTATTTTTAAAGAAATCAATTTCTCCTTTTTTCATTCCTTCAATACCATAATAGTGTTTACTTTTTGTTTTATAAAATGGAATAGTTGGAACTTTTAATTTATCAAACTTAATAGCTTTAATAAAGTTATTTAAATTAAAATCATCAAGATTATTTAAAAAGTCATTAATGTAGTTTTTAGAGTTTTTACTATTATTTGTAAGAAATTTATATAATTCATCAAATACTTCTTTTTCTTCACAATTTAAAATAGTACATAATTTTTTTTTACTATCATTATCTGTATATTTATATCCAATATATTCACATACTTTTTTACTAAAAGCAATAGGATCAGATGGTCTTGCTTTTCCATATCTAATTCTAGAAATATGTGATGAATCAAATGCAATAAATTTAGATATATCACTGATATTTATTTTTAGAATATTTATTAATTCATTAAAATTTTTACTAAATGAATCATAATCAAAGTTATTTCTTTTTGTGATAGATTTATTTAACTTTTCTTCAATTTCTTTTTTATCAATTTTAATATTCTTATTATTTGCTAACTCATAAATAGCATCTATTAACTTTTCAATTTGTTTACTGTTTTCTTTTGGAGTCCTTTCACCGCTTCTATATCTGCTTATAACAGATTCTGATATGTTAGAAATATTTGATAATTCTTTAGAACTACAATTAATTTTTTCTATATATTCATTTAATATATCTTTAAAGCTCATATTTTCACCTCTAAAATAATTATACTATATAAATAATCTTAAGTAAAAACTTGTCAAAAAAATCATTGATAAGTTTGACAAGTCACTATTTATTATATATGATTTTGATATAATGAAAATATAAAGGGAGATAAGTGAGTATGAAAGATAGGAAAAATATTATAATAATTGTGATGTCAATAGTAATTATTTTATTACTTGGCATATTTGTTATTCCAAAGATATTTAAAGGTGGGGATAATATAATTAAAAATGTAACAAATAAAGATAAAGTTAAAATAAGAAAAAATGAAGTTAGTAAAATAGTGTTAGAAGATTATACAACAAATGAATTTTCTATTAAAAGACCTAAAGGATGGAAAGTTGATACAATAGGAGATTATATTCATTATACAATTAAAGTATATGATCCAAATAATGATGCTTATCAGTTTTTCTTTAATATGAAAACAGAAGGGTATAATAAATCAGAAGATGCTAAAAAATGGCAACAAAAGTATTATCCTAATAATCCATTTGCTAAAACTAGTGTAATAGCTACTAAAGATACAGAAGGATTTTACAAAATTTTTAATGATTTAGGTACTCTAAATAATACTGCTGCATTTACATTTCCAACATTAAATGATTTTACTGTAAGTGAAAACTTAGGTAAAGGAAGTTTAGGTGGAGATATGCTTAGAGCAACCTTTAAAAATGCAAATGGAAAAGAATGCGAAGGAATTTTTACAGCTTATGTATATGATGTAGGTTCTTATTATGTATATGAAAATATAATGTCAGGTAAACAAATAGATATACAATACTTAAATGTATATGATGCAATTTTTATTACTGCTCCTAAAGATGAATTTATTGATTGGGAGGAAACACTAAATACTATTTGTTCTTCACTTTCATTTACTGATACATTTATAAATGGATTTAATAACGAACAAGATACTGTAATGAAGAACTTTCAGCAAATTAGAGAAATAGGTAATCAAATAAGTGATGGAATAATGGATTCATGGAATAAAAGAAATAAATCTTTTGATATAATGAGTCAAAAACAAAGTGATGCAACTTTAGGATACGAAAGAGTTTACGATACTGAAACTAATGAAATATATAAAGCATATAATGGATTTACCGATGAATATGATGGCGAAAGATATAAATCAATAACGGATGATATGTATACGAAAAAAACAAGTGGTTATATTGAAAAATAGGTGTAATATGAAAAATAAAAAAATAATTTATGGAATTATAGTAATTGTTATATTAATAGTTATTATAACTGTTATAGTTGCTATCGCAAGTAATAAACCAATGCCAATAGATCGTATTCCACAAGAAGATTCGCTAGTTGTAAAAACAATACAAGATGAATTGAAACAAAAAAATCCAAATAAAGAATATTTAAAATTAAAAGGTGGAGAAATTTTAACAGGAGATAATATTAGTACATATATAATACTATCTATTATATCAGTGTTAGGTATTGCTGCTACTGTTGTGATTAATAATAAAAAGAAAAGAGAAAATTAGGAGGAAAAATTATGAAGAAAAGTAAAATACTAATTACTGCTGTGTTGATGTTTTTATTTACAATGTGTATTGCACCAATATCAACATTTGCAGAAGATCTAGATTTGAGTAAAGCAAATATAGATATTGAGGGTGTAAAATTTAATTATAATCCAGGTGATAAGCCAGAAGCAAAAGCTTACAAATGTGATCCATGGGATGAATTATATGATATAGATTATGAATATTGGGAAGAGATGGAAACTAAGTCAGATGGAGAGCTTGTTCCTGTAAAATTTTGGTACTCTGATGAAACTAAAAATAATGCACTAGCACAAGATAAAAAAATAACTACCTTTGAAGAAGAAAAAACTTATATGTATAGTATTTTTCTTAAGGCAAAAGATGGAAATAAATTTGGAACTGATAGTTCAGTAAGGGTAAATAGCACAAATATAAGCAATGCAAACGTAATGAATTCTGGAACAATACTTTTTGTAACTGCTGTGAAGACAATAAAACCTACAAAACCAGTTCAATTAAAACGTATTGATGTCATAGAGTTAAATAATGCAACAATTAGTTTTAATGTAAATGATAAACCTGTATTTACAGGAAAAACACCTGATGGTTCACCATATATATATCAGTTTGAATGTTGGCAAGCTAAAGACGGCTCAGGTATAACATCAGCTGAATTCTTTAATCAAGGTTACGAAAATCTTATTACTGCTTTTGAAAGTGGAAAAGAATATCAATATATTTTATACTTTAAAGCCAAAGAAGGATATACTTTTACAAGGGATACTAAATTAAAAATAAACGGTAAATATTATAATTATATAGTATCTGATTGGGAAGAGGAAACAAATCTTGATGAATTTCAAACAACATGGAGAATGTACCCAGATTTAACAATGATACCTACATCTTCAGAACAACCTACTCAAGATACTGTAAAAGAAATCAAAAGCACTGATGCAATAAATGGTAGTATTACATTTGAAAAAGAAGTAAGTAAAAATTATACTTTGGATATTAAACAAGTTGAAATAAGTAATAATTTGTCTGGTAAAAATGTTAAATATTTAGTGGATATAAATGTATTAGAAAATGGTCAAATAGTTAAAATTAATAATACTAAAATGAAAATAAAAATTGCTTTACCAGAAGACTTAAAAGAATACAAAAAATATGAGGTAGTTTATATTTCTGACGATGATGTAAAAGAAATAATACCAGCAATAGTAGAAGATGGATATATAGTTTTTGAAACATCACACTTAAGTGAGTATGGATTAGTTGCAACAGAAAAAATTCTAAACAATACTGTTAATCCTAAAACAGGTGACAATATTATCATATATGTTATAATGTTTATAATGAGTATAATATCAATAATTACATTATCATTAATTAATAGAAAAAAATGCTTAAAGACTAGCTGCTAAAGCTGGTTTTTATGTATGAAAGGATTTGAAATGAAAAAAAAGAGAATATTAAATATTGCTATATATCTTATTTTATTTTTAATTTTAATATGTTCTGGTTTTAAATTGTACTTTTGGTATAAAGACAAAAAGAATAATGATGAGACTACAGAACAATTAAAGAATAACGTAAAATTAGAAAAGATAAAAAAGGATAATTCAAATAACGAAAAATATATAGTAGATTTTAAAAAATTAAAATCAGAAAATAGTGATGTTGTTGCTTATATAAAAGTAAATAATACGAATATTGAATATCCAATAGTGAAAACTTCTAATAATAATTTTTATTTAAATCATAGTTTTGATAAAAGTAAAAACTCTAGAGGATGGATATTTGCAGATTATAAAAATAAATTTGATAATACAGATAAAAACATAGTTATTTATGGACACAATATGAGAGATGGATCTATGTTTGGAAGTTTAAAAAATATATTAAAAGAAGAATGGTATAACAATAGTGAAAATATAAAAATAATACTAACTACAGAAAATGAAGAAATTTTCTATGAAGTTTTTTCAGTATATAAAATCGAGACAGAAGATTATTATATAAAAACAGATTTTAGTACTGATAGTGAATACCATAAATTCTTAAATATTATTAAAGATAGAAGTATCAAAAACTTTAATGTAAAAGTAAATACTAGTGATAAAATACTTACATTATCAACATGCGCAAATAATAATAAATATCGAGTAGTTTTACACGCTAAAAAATTATAATATATTACAAAAATTATATGATAAAAAACTATATTTAGTATTCTTTTTTTTATTATAATATGTTATCATTAATAATAGGTGGTATAAGTGGAAAAAGGGGAAAAGAAAAATATTATTGTTGTCAAAAGTTTAATAATACTTCTTTTTTTAATTTTACTTTTTCTAATATATTTGAGCGTAAGAAATATTTATAATAATGCAACATTTTATTTAAATGGTGAAAAAATAATGAACTTAGATTTAAATGCAAATTATGAAGAACCGGGTTTTGTTGCTGTTTTAAATGGTAAAAATATTAAGGATAAAGTTAAGGTAAAATCTGATGTAGATACAAGTAAATTTGGTGAATATAATGTAAAATATACTTTAGAATATAAATATTTGTTTATAAAAAAAGAATTAATTAGAAATGTTTTAGTAAAGGATTTAGTTAGTCCAGAATTAAATGTTAATTCAGATAATCATATATATTTATATTTAAATGAAAACTTTGAAATGCCAACATTTAATGCAAGTGATAATATTGATGGTGATATTACTAGTAAAGTAAAAGTACATTCTAACATAAATATTAAAAAGGTTGGTAACTATAATATTACATATTCAGTTACTGATTCTAGTAATAATGAAACTAAAAAAGATATAGAAGTAACTGTTGATAAAAAGAATAATTTATCTTATATAAAGGTAAGTATTGCAGAACAAAAATTATATTATTATGAAAGAAATAAATTAATATTAGAAACTAATATAGTTACAGGAATGAGAGGAGTAAGTCCAACACCAACAGGTGACTATAAAGTTCTTAGTAAAGCAAGAAATGTTAATTTAACTGGTGCTGATTATACAAGCTTTGTAAGTTATTGGATTGCATTCAAAGGTAACTCATATGGACTTCATGATGCGTCATGGAGAAGTAGATTTGGTGGAAATATTTATACATATAATGGTAGTCATGGATGTGTTAATATGCCAAGAAGTGAAGTATCTAAACTTTATAATATGGTTGAAATTGGTACCCCAGTATATGTTCATTAATTTAATAGATTTCTATTTGAAATCTATTTTTTTTATGTTATAATTGATTTATGCGAGAGTGGCGGAATAGGTAGACGCGAAGGTCTCAAACACCTTTGGCCTTTGGCCGTGTGGGTTCGATTCCCATTTCTCGCACCATATTGATGATAAATTACTGAATAGAAAATAGTTAGTTTTTTTTCTAATCAAAATGAAATTATGAGTGATAATTGGATTTGAAAAAAAACATATATGATATGTTGGTTTGTTTGTGTTAAGTATGAATTTATAATTAACAATATTAAATCAATTAAAAACACTAATATTGCTTATGTAAAAAAGTTAAAGAAAGTGATTACTTAATACTAAAAGAATGTGAAGATGTTTTTATAAATGTCTATAATGAGAAAATAAAACTAAAGCATTTAGAAAAAAATCTAAAAGATAAATAATAACTATTGATTTTGAAATTATTTGTGATATTATAGAAAATTAATAAATGATACATAGTAACCATATTTTATTAAAGGAGAAAAATATGTCGAAAAAATTAGTAAAAACTGAAATAAATGTTATTGATAATAAAATAGGAATAATGAGAATCGGAAATGTGGATTATATATCACTTACTGATTTGGCAAGATATGCTGATGCAGAAGAACCAAGACTTCCAATTAGAGATTGGATGAGAAATAAGGAAGTTATTTCTTATTTAGGGTTATGGGAAAGTATGAATAATAAAAATTTTAAAGGGGGCGAATTCGCTACCTTTAAAAATGAAGCGGGTAGTAATAAATTCAAAATGTCCCCACAAAAATGGATTAAAGAAACTAATGCAATTGGGATTGTTTCTAAATCAGGAAGATATGAGGGTGGAACATTTGCACATCCTGATATTGCATTTGAATTTGCTAGCTGGTTAAGTCCAGAGTTCAAATTATATTTAATAAAAGAATTTGAAAGACTAAAAAGTAATGAAATGTACCAACAAAAAATTGAATGGCATGCTAATAGATTATTATCTAAATTAAATTATGTAGTACATACTGATGCAGTTAAAAATTATATAGTTCCTACATTAACAGAAGAACAAAAAAGATTTGTATATGCTGAAGAAGCAGATGTATTAAATGTAGCATTATTTGGAATGACTGCTAAAGAATGGAGAGAAGAAAATCCAGAACTTGCTAAAAAAGGAAATATGAGAGATTACACTGATTTATTACATTTAGTAATATTAAATAATTTAGAAAATACAAATGCTGAGTTTATAAAATTAGGTATTTCACAGAGTGAAAGATTAATTAATTTGAATAATTCTGCTAGAAATCAAATGGAAATATTAAAAAATAATAATGGTATTAAAGAATTAGAATTATTACAAGAAAAAATAAATGAAAACAATAAAGTATTGATTGAAAATAAATAATTATATCATGTAAGGTTTTTATTATATAATTCAAATATATAAGAAATTCAGGAAGCCTATGATATGTTCAATAGCGAATACTTTAATTCGATTTGCACAACAAGGTGAAGAATATGAAAAGCATATTTTTGGTGTATAAATCGACTATTATGTACAAAATATTTTAATTTGATGTATAATAAAAAAAATAGGAGGTTTTGATATGCTTGAAACAATTAAATTTAAATCAATATTAAAAAAGAATAAAAATATATTTAAAGATATTATAAATGATATGACTATAAAATCTTTAAAAGGTAATAATATAATTTTTGTTGATTCTAAAGGAAATGAAATAATATCAGAAATTAATGATAGTAATATAATATTTAGATTTGATGATAAAAAGAATGTAATTGTTAACTTACCTCAAGATGATAAAAATGAATGTGTTAAGGTTGTTGAAGTAGTGAAAGATGAAAGAGATAATGGTTGTGTTATCGAAGTAATAGAAAAAAATTATGATTTTTCAGTAGAATCAGAAGATGAAAAAGTTTTGGTTGATCTAATTTCTAATAGGTATGTTTTTGATAAAAATATTTCAATTTATGATATTAATAATTTTGAATTATTATGCAATATGAAAACTACCTTTGAAAGTCATTTCAAAACACTATTAAAACCAGTTGATTCTCTTAGATGGTACACTGATTCACCTTATTCAACTTATACTAAAATAAATGGCGAAGATATTTCTTATATTTATGATGTTGTTAATGGCACCGATAAAATATATAGAATATATGATTTATATAATGGAATAATAAATGAAAGAAATAGTTATGATATTTTTTTAATAAATTTAGGATTATTAAGAAAATCAGCACTTGGATATAAAGAAATTAGTGGAATAACTGCTAAAGAAAACGAAATATGTGGGGAGTGTAAAAAAAGATTATCATCCCAAGAAATTACATTTATTTATAATTTAATAAATAAAAAAATTGGATATAAAAAGCAATTTGATATTTATGATATTAATTCAATTATAGAAGCAATTACATATAAAAAGACTGCACCAGAAAGAGCAAAAGATTCTTTAGAAAGAGAGCTTGGAATACCATATGAAGAATTTAATAGATTAGACTGTGATGAACAACATAAAATTCTTCAAACACATAGAAAAAATTTAAAACCAATTAAAAAAGATGAAGTTCTTATGATGATTGGAAGTGGTGAACGTTCAACTTTTGTTAAGGTAAAAAAGGGTGAAAGAGTAATGCTTAGTGATGGAACATTTGTTGAGGCAGGTTTAACACCAGAAGAATCAAAAAGAAGATTAGATGATAAAATTGATGAATTTGAAAACAAAAATAGATTCTTAAATGTTCCAGAAATTAGAGAGAGTGATTACTATGGTTGTGATATCTTACCAGCTGATGAATTAGAAAAAGTTAGATGTTTACAAAAAAAGAATAATAAACCACCAAAATTGGATTTTAAAACATGGCTATATCTATATATTACAAAGGCGGTAAAAGTTGAACATATACCTGTAGTAGAAGTTAAAGAAAAAAATCAAATGTATGTTAAAGATGGCAAAAAAAATGAGGTATATATTTTTAAGGACTATGATGAATATAAAAAGTTCTTCTTAATGTATTTAGATGATATTGAAGATGATGTAATAAATTTAGCAATTTATACTAGAGGAAATAAAGGTCAAGTAGTTGCATTAAAAGGATTATGTGAACATATTATCGTTAAAAAGAAAGTTAATGATTTTTATAGCTCAATTACACAAGAACAAATTGATGAGATTCATTTAAAAGGAAAGTTAACTCCATTAGAAGTAGTGCAATTATGGGAATCTCATGATTTATGTATTGAAGGTAGTAAAACGATTTCATCAAAGAATAGATGTAGATATTTTAATCAAAATTGTCATGAATGTTTAATGGAAACAGCATCTCATAAATTAGAACATGATAATATTGATTTTGAAGTTGCAAATTCAATGGCTAGTGAGACAGCACCTGTTTTAAAGAAAACAAGAAAGTAGATAATAAAATATTTTCTTGTTTTTTAGTGATGTGTATAATGTATTTAGGTAGTAAGTTATTAATTACTATAATATTTTGTCTTAGGTAAATATAATTTAGAATGTGTTTCAAAAGAATTAAAAGGTAGCATTTTACAATATTTTAAAACAATATATTATCCTGAACTTGCAATTCCTAGTTCATTGATAAGAAAAGATATGATTTTTTGTATTGGAAATAAGGTGAGAATTACACAAATTAGTTATATATTATGATACTATGAGCGATACATTACTACAAATCAAAAATTTTTTTAGAATATGAAAAATATTAATTTTAAAAAATAATACATTATATGTTAAAATAATTATAATAAAGTAATAAGGTGAAGAGTAAATAAACAGTTTTAATAATCAAAATAAAATAATTTTAACAAAGAGGTGTTATGATGTATACAATAAAACAATTATGTGAATATACTAATGTAAAAATAATAAATGGAAATATAGAAAAGCAAGTTACACATTATTCTGTAAATCATGAATTTCATATAAAAGATGGATTATATATCCCAATAGAATTTCATGGTGAAAATAGAGAAATATACATAATTGATTCAGTAAAACTAGGCTGTATGGGGTTTATGATAAATTCTGGTTCAGAAAATAAAAAAACAATTATTGAAGAAGCAAAAAAAATAAATCCTAACATTTGTATTCTAGAAGTTGATAATGTAAATAATGCAATTTATAATTTAGCAAAAATGAATAGAATAAAATACATAGATAAACCTATAATTGGAATAACTGGAAGTGTTGGTAAAACAAGTATGAGTAGCATTTTATCTAATATATTGAAAAAGGAATATAAAATTTTACATGATTTTGATAATAGAAATATGAATAATAAAATTTTAATATCAAATGATCTTATGCACCTTGAAAATTATGATATGGCAGTTATTGAAATGGGAACATCCAAACCAGGGAATATGCATATACTTTCTGAATTAGTTAAACCATCGATTGCAGTGATTACAACAATTGGAACAGCACATTTAAATGAATTTCATACCCAAGATAAAATTTTAGAAGATAAATTACATATAACTGATTATTTGAAAGATGAAAAATTATTATTTGTAAATGCTGATAATAATTTATTAAATAATATTAGTGAACCATCATCATACAAATTAATTAAATGTTCTAAAAATGAAGCAACAAATATTTTAGAAACAGAAAATGGAATATCATTTGAAGTAAAAATATACAATCAAGTAACTAAGTTTAATTTAAATATATTTGGAATTCATTATATTACAAGTATAATAATAGCAATTCATATTGCGGAACACTATAAAATAAAATATGAAAATATTGTTGATGGAATTAATGATTTTAAACCTATTGATGGGCGTTGTAAAATATTAAAGGATAATAAAAGAAATATAACTTTATTAGATGATTCTTATAGTTCAAGTTTTGAGGCTGTAAAATGTGGATTAGATGTTGCTAATAAATTAAAAAGTAAAAGAAAAATAGCTGTTTTAGGTAAAATGGCTGCTTATGGTGATGAATCAGACAAAATTCATGAAGAATTAGGTAAATATTTTAAAAATTTAAATTTTGATTATATATATTTAACAGGAGATTATACAAAGCACATATTTAAAGGTGCATTAAGTTGTTTTGAAGAAAAAAAAATTAAAAGATTTAAATCTAAAGAATTATTAATTGAAGATCTAGATAAAAATATAGAAAATGGTGATTTAATTTATATCAAAGCAGCTCATACACAACATTTTGATATGATAGTGAAAGAACTAAAGAAAAAGTATAATTTTATTTAAAAAACATATATGTTTTATGATTATTTTAAACTTTTTCTTTTTTTAGTGTATAATTGATAATATGGTGTTTTTATGAAATTATTTAAAATGGTAATGAAAAAATTATATGGGATAATATTTGTAATTGTTATTTCATCTGGAATAATTAGTTTCCTTAATGTAATGATGGCTAAATTTATAGTTTATATTGTCGATGAAATTGTTATGAATGATGCTAAGTTACCTAATTATTTAACAATGTTTTTTTATTGATGTCTACCCTAAGGGGTGCATTTCATTTATCTGATATTACATTCGATGTTAATAATAATGATAAGATTGCAGTTGTAGGAAGAACAGGATGCGGTAAAACAACATTAGTAAATCTATTATGTAAATTTTATGATGTAACAAAAGGTGAAATTTTAATAAATGGTAAAAATATTAATAACTATACTTTGAATAGTTTGAGAAGTAATATTGGTTATGTAATGCAAGATGTTGTGATATTTGAAGGTAATATTTATGATAATATAAATTATGCTAATAAGAATATTTCTAAAGAACAAATTGAAAATATTTGTAAAAAATTAGGATTGCATGAAAAAATAATGTCATTTAGTGAAGGATATGAATTAAATTTAAATCAAAATAAAGATTTATTTTCTCTAGGTGAAAAACAAATGATTAACTTTGCTAGAATTATGGTAGAAAATCCAGATGTAATAATATTAGATGAGATAACATCTTCGTTGAGTTACGAAAATGAAAAACTTGTAAAAAATGCAATAAATGAAATAACTAAAGATAAAATTTGTTTTATAATTGCACATAGATTAACAACAATTAAAAATTGTAATAAAATTATCTATATGGAAGATGGGAAAATATTAGAAAGTGGAAGTCACAAAGAGTTAATGAATAAGAAAGGAAAATATTATAATTTAGTCGAAAATTAATACTATAATAAAAAATTGAAATTATATTACTTTTGAAAAGGATGTATTTGGTTATATTCTTTTCAAAAGTGTATAAATTTGTTAATAATTGGGTAAGTTATATAAAAAATATAAAAAAACTATTGTTAAAATCAAATAATTTTGATATAATCATATTGTTTATTTGAAATGGCGATG
>ULZB01017022.1_pt1 | contig 12179 bp, 18 predicted proteins | sample 1962691 | NCBI WGS metagenome assembly ULZB01 (sample SAMEA4835878, study PRJEB28245) | human gut metagenome | biome: gut microbiome; material: fecal sample | place: Denmark | collected 2008 | reverse complement strand
AATTTTATTTGATAAAATTTGTCAATATACTGTACTAATATTAACAGATATTTGGAGGAGAAAGATGTCAAAACAAGATTTAACTATATCCGAAATGAAGCAGATGCAATTTGATTTATATGAAAAAAATAAAGAAAAATGGAATGATATGAATCCAAAAGCAACTAAAAGTCATATTTTGTATATGATTGAAGAATTAGGAGAATGTATTTCTATCATAAAGAAAAAAGGTTTTGATGAGATTATGGAGAATAAAGAAGTAAGGGGAAGATTTCTAGAGGAAATAACTGATGTGCAAAATTATTATATAGAAGTTTTGAATAGATTAGAGATAACTCCAGAAGAATTCTCAAATGCTTATATAGAAAAACATAATATTAATATGAATAGAGATTACATAAAAGATAATGAAGGAAAGTATAATAAAAAGACATTTTAAATAGGAGGAAAAAATGGCAGAAAAGAGAGACTATTATGAAGTATTGGGTGTAGATAAAAATGCAACAGATGAGGAATTGAAAAAAGCATTTAGAAAAATGGCCAAAAAATATCACCCTGATGCTAATCCTGATAATAAAAAAGAAGCTGAAATTAAATTTAAAGAAGTAAATGAAGCATATGAAACATTGTCAGATCCCCAAAAAAGAAGAATGTATGACCAATTTGGACATAATGGTCCACAAGGTTTTGGAGGAGGAAATCCAGGAGGTGGATATTATTCTTACTCTGCATCAGGATTTGATGGATTTAGTGACTTTGGAGACTTAGGAGATATATTTTCTTCATTCTTTGGTGGAGGATTTGGAGGCTCTAGAAATTCTAGAAACGCGAATAATGGACCTAAAAAAGGTGCAGATTTAAAATATAATATGGAAATTTCTTTTGAAGATGCATTTTTAGGAGTTGAAAAAGAAATAAATATTACAAGAGATGATGTTTGCATGGAATGTAATGGGAATGGAGCAAAACCAGGAACAGCCATTGAAAATTGTACAGTATGTGGTGGAACAGGACAGGTAAAACAGGTTCAAAATACAATCTTAGGTCAAATGCAAACATCTAGAACATGTAGTAACTGTCATGGAACAGGTAAAGTGATAAAAGTACCTTGCGAATCTTGTAGAGGAAAGGGGACTATAAGAAAACAAGCAAAAATAAAAGTAAAAATTCCAGCAGGTATAGATAACGACCAGACAATTGTCTTAAGAGGAGAAGGAGAGCCAGGTACAAAAGGTGGACCAAAAGGTGATTTATACATAAATATAAGATTGAAGAAACATAGTATCTATACAAGAAATGGAAATAACGTTTTTTGTGACATACCAATTACCTTTACGCAAGCCACATTAGGTGCAGACCTTGAAATTCCTATGGTAGATGGAAGTAAAGAAAAATATAAAATTCCAGATGGAACTCAGAACCGGAACTAAATTTACAATAAGAAATAAAGGATTTAAAGCAGTAAATGGAAATTATCAAGGTGATTTTATTTTTACCGTTCAAGTTCAAGTTCCAAAAAGACTAAGCAAAGAGCAAAGAGAGTTATTAACAAAACTTGCATTAACTATGAATGAACAACCTCCTGTTAAGAAAAGAGGATTATTTGGATAAAATATAAAAAACTCACTATTTTAAATAAGATAGTGAGTTTTGGTCGTTCTGCTTTTATGATATGATAGATAATGTATTTTAGAATAAATGTGATAGAAGTAATAGAGCTAGTTTATATGTAAAACAGGGGAGATATTTATATTATTTTGGTATTATTAGGAGGTATGTATGGATAAATTTAAGGAAATTAGACCAGTAGTTTTAGGCTTAGCAAAGAAAGATAACAAGTTACTAGTTGGAGAAGGATTTGATAATGTAAAAAATCAGACTTTTTATAGATGTTTGGGTGGAGGAATTGAATTTTTGGAAAACAGTTCAGATGCGTTAAAAAGAGAGTTTTTAGAAGAAATTAATGCAAATATAATTGTAAAGGATTTTCTCGGAATATCAGAAAATATATTTACATATAAAGGAAAAAATGCACACGAATTAATATTGTTTTATTCTATTGATATTTTAGATGGTGATTATAAAGAAGAATATGATATTATAGATGATTGTGGTAAATATAAAGCTAAATGGATAGATATAGATGAATTTAAAAATAAGAATAAAATTTTATACCCTGAAGAAGTGTTTAAATATATATAAACAGTTCATTTTATTGTAAAGATAAGTAAACTAGAAGAAGATGCAACTTATGGTTTCAATTTTATAAAAGAAAAATGTTATAAAGTATGTAACTAAAATTATGAAAATGTGAAAATGAAGTTTAATATAATGAATAACATTAATTATAAAGTCAGTATATATAAGATTTTTAAGAAAATTTAGAGAAAAATAAAGATATCAGTTTTGTTGCGAACATAGTCTACCTTATGTTATAATGTAACAAATTACTAAAAAAGGAAGAAAAGAAATGCCAAAGTTTTTTGTAAAAGCTAGTCAAATTAAGAATAATAAAATAGAAATAATAAATGAAGATGTAAATCATATAGCAAATGTACTTAGATGTAAAATAAACGACAAATTAAATATATGTAACATAGATGATGGTAAGAATTATGAAACAAAAATAATACAAATAAATAAAGATACTGTATGCTTAGAAATTATAAAAAACATAGAATCAGAATCGGAGTCTAATATACATATAAATATTTTGCAAGGATTACCTAAAGCAGATAAAATGGAACTTATTATACAGAAAAGTACAGAACTAGGAGCAAAAGAGATAACACCTGTTAATATGGAAAGGTGTGTTGTAAAAATAAATAATAAAGATGAACAAAAGAAAATAGATAGATGGCAAAAAATTGCAGAAGTAGCATCAAAACAAAGTGGTAGAAATATAATCCCAAAGATAAATAGCGTAATAAAACTAAAAGATATAGAAAAAATATTAGCAGATTATGACTTAGTATTAGTAGCATATGAAAAAGAAGAAAATAATACTTTAAAACAAGAATTGTTAAGTTTAAAAGAGAAAATGAAAGAAAAAAGTAATCTAAACATTGCAATATTAATTGGACCAGAAGGTGGTATATCAGAAAGTGAAATTGAATATTTAAAACAAATAGGAACCAAAATTATTACTCTAGGGAAAAGAATATTAAGAACAGAAACTGTAGCACTTGCTATGACAAGTATAATATTATATGAACTTGAAAATAATTAAGGAGAAGATTATGAATAGTATAGATGAAAAGAAAGTTAATAGTGAAAAAAATAAAGTGACTAAAAATAAAAGCTCAACTAAAATACTAGATGAGATAAATAAAAATGGGAAACTAAAGGAAGTAAATGAAACAAAAGAAGATACAACATCTAAATTAGCTAAATCTGGAACTACTAAAAGTGTGAAAAGAGAGGAAAATACTAAGAAAAAAACAACTACTACAAGAAAGATAGACGACTCAAAAAATAAAACATCTAGTAAAAAAGCAAACAATAATAAAGAAGATATAGATAAGGATATTAAGACGAAAACTAAAAAAAATAGTAGCACTAAAAAAGAAGGTATTAGTAATACTAATAAAAGGGATACTAATGCTACTAAGAAGAAAATTGCCAGCAATAGTAAGGAAGAAAAGATTAGCAATGTGAATAAAGAAAAAGAATCAGAAGAGACAAAATTAAAAGAAACTGAAAGTAATGTTAATAAGAAAACTACAAATAAGAGTAAAAATGTAAAAATAAAAGAAGAAGTTAACAAAACTAAAAAGGAAACAGAAAAAGCTGTATCTGAAAAAAAATCAAAAAAAATAGAAGAGAGTGAAGGTATAAAAACAAATCCTAAAAAAGTTAAAATAGATTCTAATAAATCAAATAAAAATTCTAAAAATGAAGAAAAACAAAATGACAACAAAGTGCAATTACAAGAGAAAATAGAAATCATAAAAGATATAAAAAAAATAGGACAAGTATTAAAAGAAGAAAGAAAAAGAAAATTACCAGAAGATGTGCAAAAAAAGATTGTATCAAAAACAATAACTAATATAATAGTTGGAAGTATTATAACATTATATCTTATATTTATAATATTAGGATTTAAAAATATAGAAAAAGAAATATTTATAACAGATTTAAAAGTATTTAGTGTATCAATACTTGTTATTTCTATAATATTGTTTGAAAATTCATATAAAAGAGAAAATAAATCACTTGCAATTTTTGGAATAGAAATATTAATTTTAGCTATTATAAATATAGCCTTAATGTATGTAGATATAATGAATAATGAATTATTTATGATAACTACATTAACTATAACTATGGCATTTATTTTATATTATATAATTAAATCTATAATAATATTTGTAAAAATGAGAAAATCATATTATAAACAAAATAGTGAGTTAAGTGAAATTATAGAAGAAGAGGTATAAAATTTTATGAAGAGTATGACGGGTTTTGGAAGAGCAAAGCAAATTATAAATGGAAGAGAATATAATATTGAAATTAAGTCTGTTAATCATAAATATAATGATATTAATATAAAATTGCCAAGAAATATTAGTTATATCGAAGAAATGATTAGAAAACGAGTTTCAAATAAAATAGTAAGAGGTAAAATAGATATATATATTACTTTTAATAATTTTAGTGTAGATGGAAAACTTGTTACAATTAATAAAGATTTAGCTAAATTATACATAAATCAGTTAAAAGAATTGGCAAGCGAGACAAAAATAAATGACAATATAGAAGTTATAGATGTTTGTAAATTTCCGGATATATTACAAATTCAAACAGACGAAGAAAATGAAGATTGTATAAAAGAAGAATTAAGTATGTGTCTGGAAGAAGCTATTCAGAATATGAATGATATGAAAATAAAAGAAGGAATAAAAATAAAAGAAGATTTAATTAAAAGAATGGATAGAGTAGAAACAATGGTTACTAACATTTTTGAGTTTTCTACTGGACTTATTGAGGAATATGTAGTAAAATTGAAAGAAAGAATACAAGATTTATTACATACTGACATAATAGATGAAACAAGAATTGCACAAGAAACTGTAATATATTCAGATAAATGTTCCATTGAAGAAGAATTAACAAGACTAAAAAGTCATATAAAGCAATTTAGAGATTTAATGGAATTAGACTTAGCTATAGGAAAAAAGTTGGATTTTATTATTCAAGAAATGAACAGAGAGACAAATACAATAGGTTCTAAATCTGTAAAATTGGAAATAACTAATTTAGTAATTGATATTAAAACAGAATTAGAAAATATAAGGGAGCAAATACAAAATATTGAGTAATATATGAAGGGATGTGTATGTTATGCAATTAATTAATATTGGTTTTGGTAATATTGTTTCAGCAAATAGAATTATTTCTATTGTTAGCCCAGAGTCAGCACCAATTAAAAGAATTGTTCAAGATGCAAAAGATAGAGGTATGGCAGTAGATGCAACATATGGCAGAAGAACAAGAGCAGTTATCATTATGGATTCAGGTCATGTAATACTTTCTGCAGTTCAACCAGAAACTGTTGCAGGAAGACTTGATAAAGATGACATAGTAGAAGAATAAATAATTTTTACTTTTTAATAAATTAAATTTGCCCATAGATGTGTTAAAAAACTACAATTATTTTGGGCATTTGTATTTATATTTTTAAAGAAAAAATATAATAAAAGGAGGAATTTTAAAATGATGGTAAAACCAACTGTTGGAGAATTATTAACAAAAGTAGATAATCGTTTTAGATTAGTTATAGCAACATCTAAAAGAGCAAGACAAATAGCTACAGGAAGCGAAGTTTTAACAGATGCAGATGATGAATCACCAGTTACTTTAGCTGCAGATGAAATAGCAGAAGGAAAAATCGAAGTATCAAATGAATAAATTTATATATTATAAAAGAGGTAAAAAATGAAAAGAAATATAATATCATTAGGTGGAGAACTAGCCAGTCGGAAAAGGTACAACTTCTATAATATTAGCAGAAGATTTAAATTATGGAATCTATAGAAATGGAGAATATTTTAGGAAGCTTGCTAAAGAAATGAATATGGATGTAACAACATTTAATGAATATGTAAAAGAGCATCCAGAAATAGACATTGAAATAGAGAAAAGTGCATCAGAATATGCAAAAACACACGATAACTTTATTATTGATGCAAGACTTGGATTTTATGCGGTTCCAGAATCTTTCAAAGTATATTTAACCGTGGACATAAATGAAGCAGCAAAAAGAGCGTTTAATGATCCTAATAGAAAAAATACAGAAAATTTAGGATCTATAGAAGAACAAAAAGAAGATATAATGAGAAGATATAAAATAGAGAATGAAAGATATTGGAATTTATATCATGTAAGAAAAGAAGATTTATCAAATTATGATTTGGTTATAGATACAACAAACTTAACGCCAAAAGAAACAGCAGAAAAAATAAAAGAAGAATATATTAAATGGCAAAAAAAATAGCAAGAAACATTTATTCTTGCTATTTTTTTTGTTATATAGTAATATATGAAGCAGATATATAAACAGGAGAAGATTTATGATTGCAGAAATAATAATAAATAGTAATGTAAAAAATCTAAATAGAATTTTTGATTATAATATACCATATGAGTTACAGGGAAAAGTAAAAATAGGTTCAAGAGTATTTGTAAGATTTGGAAATATAAAAAAATTAGAAGAGGGATTTGTTATTGGTATTAAAGAAAGTTCAGAATATAAAGTAAAAGATATAGAAAAAGTAGAAGAAAATGACTATATAGGAGGAGAAGAAATAGAACTTGCAAAATGGATGGCAAATAGATATTTTTGCAATATTTCAGACTGTATAAAATTAATGCTGCCACCAGGGACAACAACTAAAATAGTTACTAATAGAGTAAAAGAAAAGACATCAAGCTATGTAAATTTAATAAAAGAAGATTACGAGATTGAGGAAGATATATCTTTAAAAAAGATAAAATCTGATAAGCAAATTAGAATTTTGAGATTTTTGATAGATAATGGTGAAACCCCTATAACAGAATTAGAATTATTTACAGATACAACAAGAAGTATAATAAAAATATTGGAAAAAAATGGTTATATAGAAATAACCCAAAAACATGTTGAAAGAAATCCATTCATTCATAAAGTGATAGAAACTACACAAAATCTTAATTTAACAGATGAACAAAAAAAAGCATATGAAGAAGTTTGTGAAAGTATAGATATGTATGTTCATACAGAATTTTTACTGTTTGGTGTAACAGGTTCACGGAAAAACAGAAGTATATTTGCAACTAATTGAGAAAGTACTAAATGAAGGTAAAAGCAGTATAATGCTTGTTCCAGAAATATCATTAACACCTCAAACTGTAGATAGATTTATAGCAAGATTTGGAGAAGATTTAATTGCAGTTTTACATAGCAAACTATCTGTTGGAGAAAGGTATGATCAGTGGCAAAAAATAAAATCTGGAAAAGCAAAAATTGTAATAGGGGCTCGTTCTTGTATATTTGCACCTGTTAAAGAATTGGGATTAATAATTATAGATGAAGAACATGATTCATCATACAAATCCGAAATGACACCAAGATATAATGCAAAAGAAATAGCAAAGTTCTTAACAAAAAGAAATAGAGTTCCTTTGTTATTAGGTAGTGCTACTCCAGATATTAATACATATTATAAAGCTATAAATAATGAAATGGTTTTACTTGAATTAACTAAAAGAGCCAATAATTCTGAATTACCACGGAGTAGAAATAGTAGATTTAAGACAAGAACTCGCAAATGGTAATAGAAGTATGATAAGTACTAAATTATATACAGAAATAGAGAAAAATTTAAAAGAAAAGAAACAAACTATATTATTTCTTAATAGAAGGGGCTTTTCAACATTTATAATGTGTAGAGATTGCGGATATACTGCTAAATGTAAAAATTGTAATGTGACATTAACATATCATTATAAAGAAAATAAATTAAAATGTCATTATTGTGGATATGAAACCAAGACTTTAGCTAAGTGCCCTGAATGTAATGGTAATAATATTAGATATTTTGGAACAGGAACTCAAAAATTGGAAATGGAAATTAAAAAATTATTTCCAGAGGCAAGAACAATAAGAATGGATGTAGACACAGTAACTAAGAAAAACTCACATGAACAGATATTAAGTACTTTTAAAAACGATAATTTAGATATATTAATAGGAACTCAGATGGTTGTAAAGGGACATCATTTTCCTAATGTTACATTAGTTGGTGTTATAGCAGCAGACAGTAATTTGAATTTAGATGATTATAGAGCAAGCGAAAAAACATTTCAAATACTTACACAAGTGGCTCGGAAGAGCTGGAAGGGAACAAGAAGGAAGAGTTATTATTCAAACATATAATCCAGATAACTTTAGTATTGAATATTCAAAGAAACAAGATTATAAGTTGTTTTATAATACAGAAATTATGTTAAGGAAAAGTTTGAAATATCCACCATTTTGTGATATAATAATGATTGGTATCACAGGAGAAGAAGAACTAGAGGTTCAAAAAGTATCTAATATGTTATATGATTATTTAAAACAAAAGATATTAAAAGAAAATGTAAAAATATTATTATATAAACCTGTTCCATCACCAATTGAGAAAATAAAGAATAAGTATAGATGGAGAATAATAATTAAATGTAAATTTGGAGAGGATATAATAGTACTAATAAATGAGGCATTAAACGAATTTAGTAAAATGAAAAAAAAGGATTCTTGTAAGGTGATTATAGACCTTAATCCTAATAATATGTTGTAATAAGGAGGTAAGATGGATGGCAATTAGAAATATAAGAGAAGATGGAGATGAAATTTTAAGAAAAAAATCAAGAGAAGTTGAAAAAGTAGATGATAAAATACGAGAGATTTTAAATGATATGGTTGAGACTATGCATAAATATAATGGTGTAGGTTTAGCAGGACCACAAATAGGGATATTAAAAAGATTGGTAGTAATTGATTTATACGATGATAAAGGACCAATAAAATTAGTAAATCCTGAAATTATTAAAGAAAAGGGTGGCAAAGAAGTTGAAGAAGGCTGTTTAAGTTTTCCAAATAAATTTGCTAAAATTATTAGACCAGAAGAAGTTACTGTAAAAGCTTTAGATGAAAATGGAAAACAAATAAAAATATCTGCCAAAGGACTTTTAGCTCAAGCTTTATCACATGAGATTGATCACTTAAATGGAATTTTATTTGTAGATAAAATAATACCAGGTACATTAGAAGTAATTAAACAAGAATGATAGTAAAGGAGAAAAAGTATGCTAAGTATTGTGTTTATGGGAACTCCAGATTTTGCAAAAGAATCTCTAAAATGTTTATATGAACAAAATTATAATATAGTAGGAGTTGTAACTAATCAGGATAAACCAAAAGGTAGAGGAATGAAAATGATGTTTTCACCTGTAAAAGAATATGCAATAGAGAAAAAACTAAAAATATACCAACCTTTAAAGGTAAGGAATAATGAAGAATTCTTGCAGGAAATAAAAAATTTAAAACCAGATATTATATGTGTAGTTGCATATGGAAAAATTTTACCAAAAGAAATACTAGAGATTCCTAAATATGGTTGTATAAATGTTCATGCATCACTTTTACCAAAATATAGGGGAGCAGCACCAATACAATGGGCAGTAATAAACGGAGAAAAAGTAACAGGTATTACAACAATGTATATGGATGAAGGTATGGATACAGGAGATATGCTTTTGAAACAGGAAGTTAATATAGATGAAGATGAAACAACAGGAGAACTATGGGATAGATTATCTGTTTTAGGAGGAAATCTATTAATAGATACTTTAAAACAAATAGAAGATGGTTCTATTGAAAGACAAAAGCAAGGAGAAGATTTTTCAGTAGCTCCAATGTTAAAAAAAGAAATTGCTAAAATTGATTGGGAAAATAAAACTGCAATACAAATAAAAAATCTTGTTAGAGGATTAAATCCAATAATGGGTGCATACACATATTTAGATGATAAAAAGCTAAAATTTTGGAAGGTACAAGTGATAACAGAAAAAGAATTATTAGAAGATTTTTCAGAACTAAAAGGATATATTTATAGATTAAGTAATATTACATATGGTACAGTAATATTATCAGATGCTAAAAAGGGATTAATTATAAGAGCAAAAGAAGGCTATATAAAAGTAATAGAAATACAGGGAGAAAATGCAAAAAAAATGACGATAGGAGACTTTTTAAGAGGAAATAAAATCGAAATAGGTACTGTGTTACAGTAATGTTACAAAAAAATTACAATTATGTTATATTTGCTATTTCATAATTGTTTTTTTTTGATAATATGATATTATATGTGTAATATATGAATATATGGGAGGTTTTTTTATGAAAACAAAAAACAAAAATCTATTATTAGTCATATTGTTAATTGCTGTTATAGGAATGGCAATAGGATATGCAGCATTATCTCAACAATTAGTTATAAATGGAACAGCAAATATTACAACTGAGTGGGATGTACATATTAAAGGAATAACAGCATCAGCAAGTAATTCTACTACAGGTGCAAATGATAAAACATTACCAACATTTACAGCAACATCTGCAACTTTTGATGTAAATTTAGCGTATCCAGGTGCTACAGCAAGTTATACAGTTACAGTAGAAAATAGTGGGACAATTGCAGCTAAATTAGAGGAAGTAACAGGTATAGAAACTGCAAATTCAGCAGAACCTACAGGAATTACATATAATATAGATGCTAAGGCAAATGATACATTAGCAGCAGGTAATACAAAAGATTATATAGTTACGGTAACATGGGATTCAAGTGCAACACAGATACCAGAAAATAAAACTAAAACAGCAACAATTACATTAAATTATGTACAAGCTGATTAATATAAATATGTATAAACAAATTAGCTAAGTATAACAACTTGGCTATTTTGTATATGTTATACAATAAATGTGATTGCTTTATGAAACTATTATTGTAAAACAATTTTAATATTCTCACCAATATAAATAAAACCACTATTTTATATAAAGATATACTAAAAACGAAAATGGAACTTTTATTTTTAGGAGGTTAGGTATGAGAGGAAAAAGACGTTCAAGAAATACTAGAGAATATATGGTATTAAGAAATAGTTCTATTTTTATATTTGTTATAATCTTTATTTTAGTTGGAACAGGATATGCATTATTAAATACTAAAATAGAAATACAAGGTAAAGCAACATTAATAGCAGATGATCCAAGTAAACCTGTTGAGCCAGGATTTAGTGTTGCTAGTTTAAAAACAATAAATAATTGGGGACAAGGTGGAATAGTGATTATAACTGTTACTAATAATGATAATGACTACGATGAGTGGGAATTTTGCTTTGAAGTACCTAAAGGAACAACAGATGTCATAGTTCATAATAATTCATATATATATGGATGTATATATACATTTGAAGAAAATAAAGTAACAATTAAGATGAATAAAATAAATGAAGATGGAAGTACAAATTGGATGGCACCATGGGAAAAAGGTACTAAAAAAGATATACAAATTCAATTTGCTTTTGACACAAGTATTGATAATATAAGTTTAAAAAATGTTATATTAAATAATAAACTTATTACATCTGAATTAACAGAGACAGTAGAACTAACGCCAGAAAATCAAGAGTTAGAAACAAATGTAACAGAAGATGTAGTTAATACAAATGTAGTAGAAGAAACTGATAATGTGATAAATAATGTACAAAATGATGATTTGACAAATGATGTAGTTGAAAATGAAAATGTAGTACAAGAAGATAGTATTGAAGATATAGTAGAGCAAGATTTTACCAATTTAGTAAATCAAAATAATATAGAATAAAAATTAAGTATTATAGGAGAAATTATGAGTAAAGGAAATATAAATATTATTGTTTATTTAATTATAATATCTATTATATTAATAGGTTCTTCTATATTAACTATTTTTATAGTACCAAACTACTTTCGGGGAATATACAAGAATAATAAATTTAATGGTATGGATAGTTTTATTTATTTTATCTGTTCCGGTAGAAAACGAACATTCTAGATTTAAAGGAAAATCTGATAAAATAAAAACAACTTTAATAATTATCATATTATA
>ULZB01035354.1_pt1 | contig 12183 bp, 15 predicted proteins | sample 1962691 | NCBI WGS metagenome assembly ULZB01 (sample SAMEA4835878, study PRJEB28245) | human gut metagenome | biome: gut microbiome; material: fecal sample | place: Denmark | collected 2008 | reverse complement strand
GAAAATTTAAAATTAGAAGCTTTTAAATTAGATATTTTAAATACATCTGAAAGAGAAAAAATATTAAACTATGATGTTGATACTTTTATCTGTAACAGTGCAATTGGTGATTCTGGCTCTGTAGCTGATATATCTATTGATAGAATAAAAAATGTTTTTGAGACAAATATTTTTTGTAATTTAGAAATGATTCAGCTTGCACTTAAAAATATGATATCTAAAGGAAATGGTAGAATTATAATTATTTCTTCTATTGTTCGGAAGAATTCCAATGCCTTTTCTATCTCCATATTGTGCATCTAAATTTTCTTTGGAAGCTTTTGCAACTTGTTTGCATCAAGAAATGAAAATCTTAAAAAAACTATCTGGATGTAATATAGAAGTTATATTAATAGAACCAGGAGCTTATGCTACTGGCTTTAATAAAGAAAACAATAATAAAAAATATGAATGGATGTATGATAATTCATATTTTTCTAAGTATTGTGAATTTATAAGAAAAAATGAAATTAAAATTTGGAACTTTTTAGAACAAAAACCATATACTTCAATTACAAATAAATATATTAAAGCTGTTGAGTCTAAAAAGCCAAAATTTCGCTATACTGCTCCTTGGTGGCAATCTCTTTTTGTGCAATTAGGAAGAATTTTTGGTATGTAAAGCATAATCTATCTCCATATTTCTCCATTAACATATTTGGTTAATGCCATAATAAAAGCTGATTCTGTTAAATCTATTCTTGTTATTTTTTCATGTGTTAAAATTTGAATTCCTCCACATTTATTATGTCTTTCGTCATCTTTTGTAAATACATTATTCATTACTTCACTAAAATTTGTATTTATTACATCATTTACAAGTCTATCTGGCACTGGAAACGATGGACTTGTTCCATAACTTTCAAATTCATGATTATCTTCTATGACTGCAATATTAGTTATCATCCATCTTCCTAAACTGTTTGTTATTCCAGATTCTATACTTAAATATAAATCTGCTTCTATATTATTTTGTTTGCAATACTCTTTTAAATTTTTTACTCTATTTTTTGCACCTATATAAATTTCATCATTTACAGGTTGCTCACTAACATCTGAATTTACTGGAATTCCTTCTATTTCTACATCTTTAAAATAGTAATTTAATGCTCTTTTTGCTCCTTCTATTTTTCCTTGATTTTTAGTAGCAATTACAAATTTCATACTTTATTCCTCCATATAATTTTGGTTTTAATTTTCTAAGTTATATATCTATTTGTATTTCCTTATTAATTTTTAAGATATTATATCAAAGTTATTTTTATTATTCAATTTCTATTTTTTGGCTACTATACCATATAATCTTCTTTTTAATAGAATACCTTTTTCAGTATTGTATCTTTTTACATATTGTGTGAATAAATCGCTTTCTATTACTGTTTTATGCTCAAAGTTTTTGCTAGAATCAAATTCAGAAAAGTCATCTAATATAGGAGTTTTTAATAATAAAGTTATCAAATCTTCTTCTGTTTTATAATATTCATTTTCTAAAATTTCTATTTTTTCTATTTGTTTAAATCCTGCATTAACTAAATCTTCATAATCTCTTTCAGATATTGTAATATTATCATTATAGACTTGTCCTCTTTTAAAAATTTCTTTTAGTTCTATACAATCATTTTTGTCTATTCCTTCTATTACAACTGTTCCATTTGGTGTAAGACAATCGTAAATTGCTTTTGCATCTATTATTGTATGTCTTGCTGAAATAACATCAAATAACTCCTTTGGAAACTCCATATTTAAATTATCCATTTGAACAAATTTTACATTTTTTTCTGGATATTCCTTTTGGTTTTCTTTTGCTGTTTTTATCATCTCTTTTGAAAAATCTGTTGCAATTATCATTCCTACTTTTGGATATTTTTTTAATACATTTTCTCCTCCACCTGTTCCAATGTCTAAAGCTAATGATTTTTCATTTGTATTCTCTCTTATTTTTTTGTAAAAGTCCCAATCTGTCAACTTTTCAGTTTTGTATTTTATTTGACTAAAATCCCAATTTGCAATTTTTTCATAAAATTCCAATTCATTTTCTTTCATTCTTCTTGTTCCTTTCAACTTTATATTTGGTTGTAATAAATCTCAATCATATGAAATTTATATAAAAAAATAAAACCTCCCTTCTACAAATCAGCAAAAACAACCATAATTTTGCCTATGGTTAAATTTTTTGCCATTCATAAAGAAAGATTCTATAACATTCTTTATTATTCAAACTATTTCTAGTTATCAGTTCCTTAAGATAGTATCACGCGAATGGTCGAATTGAAATACTATGTTTATATAATAACATATTTATTTTTTATTTACAATACTTATTGTTGTAGTCTTTTATTTCGCTATTCTACATCTATGCTCCATAATCCATGCTTATTGCAGTAAGCATATAACTTTGCTCCTGGTATATATTTAAATCTACACTCTGCATTTTGTTCTGGATATAGAGTTATAACTTGTTCTTCATTATCTGTAACCATAGCAATCCATTCTATAAAATGCTCTTTTTCCATTACATGATTAACTTTTACAAATATTTCATCTTCAACTTTCTCATATGTTGGTATATGTTTTTCTTTTGCAGCATCTACTGTATTAGGTTCTATTAGCTTCATTTTTTCTCCACAACATTTGATTCCACAATCATCACAATTACAATCTTTTATTATTTTTACAATTGCATCACAATTTTCACATTTTTTTAATATTAATTCTTTTTTCATAATATTCCTCCTAAATTTTTAGTTTGTTATAATTTATCATAAATATGAAGAAAAATCTATTGTTGTATAAAATAATTTTTATTCTTTAATTACATAAAGATTTCAATCATAAACTTCCATTTTATTTTAGTATACTTATGATTAAATTTTCAATATAAATGTTAAAAGAACTATGTTTCCATAGCTCTTTTAATTTATATTTACTTGGTAGGCGTGGCACTTCTCCTACATCTCTCAGGATTACTCCATATCAATACCTTCGGCGTGTGGTCGCCACGAATTTTACCACCTCAAGCAACTTTTATATTGTAATTAAATTATAACATCTTTTTTTAATTTATTCCATACTATTTCTTTGATATGTATAAGAATAATGTAGGTGCTTACTTTCCTAATATCATATTTTTATCCTTTAATACAAATTGTTGTAATTTTATTATATATATAACATAATCATAATAATTTGTCCTATATCTATTTTTTTCTAAATATACTCTTTATTTTTTTTAATATTAATTTAAAAATATTTATCTCTGCTTGTTTTTGTAATTGTAAACTATGTTGGTTTAATATATCTTCTTGTATTTTATTTTTTCTACTTTTAAAAATATTATCTATATTATACTTTTCTTTTAACATTGTTTGATATTTATTTTCATTCTCACTATACTTTTTTATTAGTTCCTTTTTGTGTACTTCATCTTCACACCAATAGTTTAGATTTATCATAGCTAATAAGGTTAATGTAGTATTGCTTGATACTTGTTCTTCTAATGTTTTTTCTGTGTCATAGACAAATTTATAATCTATAGACTTATTATTTTCGAAAAAGCTTATTATTTCTCTTGGAATCTTTTTTACATATTTTTCTTCGACATAATTTAAAATTTCTAAAACTTCTACATAAGCTATTTTTCTTTCTTTAACTATATTTTCATTCATAAATTACTCCCATTTCTTTATTGTCATTTGTTTGTTCTGCTGATTTTATAACTGCATTTTCAGATTTTATACTTGAAATTCTGATACCTGATGTAGCATTTTCAATATCTGCAGGTTTAAGCATTGCTTTTCTTTTTTCCAAACTGCTTATTGCTCTTCCATAAATATCTTCTTTTACTAATGAACTATCTTTAATTTTATTTAGAGCATCAATTTTTCTTTCAATACCATAAGCTCTTGCATCTAAATCTTCTTTGGCAACTTCCATATATCCCTTGGAAGTTGCAACTCTTGAATTAGCTAAGCTTTGCATAGCACTAAAAACTTGATTAATTAGTTGACTCACAGATAATTGTCCATTATTACTTTGAATTAATGCCTCTACAGCTTGATTACCATATTCTCCTGGTATTAAACTTCTAAAAGCAATTTTGTCTATAGTTCCATCTTGGGCTTGTTTTATTATTGATTTTAATGCATGAGTATCTGTTATATTAAAGTAGTCTGCTATTAATTTATAGCTATCAACTATTCCATTAGGGTTTATTCCATCAATATCATCTTTTAAAATTTTTTCTTCTGATTCATACTGTCTTCTTTTTAACCACCATTCATCATTTAATAATGATTCATCAATAGCAGTTTTTTTGGCATCTAGATGTCTTTGTTGGTTTTCAATACGTTCTATATGTTTTAACCTTTCGTATTCATGTTTAAACCTCATATTCTCTAATATTTCTTGTCTAACACTTGCTCTCATTTTACTTAATTCTTCATTATATTGTTCATCATTCCAACCATTTGGATACTTATGTCTCATAATTGTATTAAGTCTTTTTTTCGCTATTACATTTATTTGTTCATTTATATCTCCATTTACATATTCATTAATTACATCTTTATTTAGATCCATTTTTATCACCTCTTATTTCATTTTAACATGCTGTATAAATAATTACAATATTTGTACAAAAAGTTCACATCATTATTAAACTATTTTTATCTAATTTGTAATTACTTAAATATATCAACTAATATAAACATACACAAATAAATTATTCATGCAAAAATATAAATACAATTCAATAAATTGTTGATTGCCTGTTAATTAATTCATGATAATATTAAATATTTATAGAATATACTTTAACCATATATTCTATAAATATTTAAGGAGCTATGTTTCCATAGCTCCTTGTTTCTTGTTATTTGGTTGGTGTGCCCTTTCCAACATTTCTTTTGACCTATTTTACTAGGTGTGTAGTAGCACAATCTCTACTTCAAATAACTGTTCTTATTGTATTTAAATAATACCATTTTTATTCTATTTTGTAAATAGTTTTATTTTTTTCTCTTAATTTTCGTAAATTTCTATTTCTTACTATCCAAGCTGTCATAATTGAATTCTTTGGATGATTTCTATTATTTGTTGTATTTAATTTTACAACAACATTTAAATTATTTTTGTCTAGTTTATCAATTAAAAATAATGTATCTTTGTTTTTTGTATCCTCTAACACTTCACTTGGATTTATTGCTACTCTATCTATATTATTCATTATTATATCAAAATCTCTAGTATGCTTTTCATATATATGTAACTTTCTTTCATCTGTTAGCACTATATCATCTGTAATAATTTTATTACTATATTCACCTATTTTATTTTTATCTATTTTTCCAATATAATGCACATCATACCTCATCTCTTCTTAAACACTAATATTTTTATACACTTATTGCCCCTTTTATATGATTCACCCAAAATCCATCTTTCTTTTGATATACCTCTATTACATCTATTCTAACAAAAGCATTTTCTAATTTTTTTATATATAAATAATATTTAATTGATTTTATTATATGTTTTTTCTTATAATAAGTAATCGCATCTATTGGCTCTCCATATTTTTTATTAGTTCTAGTTTTCACTTCAATAAAAACAATTTCATCTTTATCTTTTGCTATTATATCTATCTCACCTTGTCTACAACTAAAATTCCTTTCAATTATTTTATAGTGCTTTTTTAGAAGATAAAATTCTGCCACATCTTCTCCTGTTTGTCCTAAATTATGTCTTATATACATGGAATAACCTCTGATTCTTTTATTATTTTTTATCTTTATTTAAATGATAAAACCTGATATTAACTAATTAAATAAATTTTTTTTAAAATTCATTTTTTTGTATTTTTTCTAAAAACTTAAATCCTCACATAACTATTTCCTGGTAAACTTTTTATTAATCCTTCTAATTCTAAAATTGTTAATTTTTGATTTATTTCTGATATTCTTAAGTCACTCTTTCTAGCAAGATACTCTATACTTACAGGATAGTATGGTATTAAATTATATATATCTATATATTCGCCATCAACACCTTGAATTTCTTCTATCTTTTCTTCTAGCAAATCTTCTGAATCTTCTGAGTTTTTGTTAAAATGGTTATCTTTTCTTGCATTTATCTCTAAACCTAATTCTCTTAATATATCATTCGAACTTGTTACTAAAATGGCTCCTTTTTTTATCAATTCATTTGTTCCCATACCTTTAGTTTCTCCTATATTTCTTGGAAGGCAAAAAACTTTTTTATTTTGTTCAAATCCGAAGTCTTGCTGTAATAGTACTTCCACTTTTACATGCTGCTTCAATTACTAATACTCCCATAGAAATTCCACTAATAATTCTATTTCTTCTTGGGAAGTTTTTTGTATTTATCTCTGTCCCTGGCGGATATTCTGAAATAATGCATCCATCATTTTCTAATATTTGTTTAAAAAGTTCTTTATTCTCTTCTGGATATATATTGTCTAGTCCACATCCTACAACTGCTATAGTCTTACCTTTAGAATCTTTTGAAAATTCATGTGCTACTGCATCTATTCCCAGTGCTAGCCCACTAATAATTGTTATATTATTCTTTGAAATATCACTTGCAAATTTTTTTGCATATTTTATTCCATAGCTAGTACACTTCCTTGAACCTACTATTGCTAAAGAATCATTGTTTAAAAGCTCATCATTTCCTTTTACATACAATTGTTTAGGGGGATTTTTTATTTCTAACAATCTCTTTGGATATTTACTATCTGTAATTTTTATTATTTTCATAACCACCTCTAGTTTCTTAAATATCTTTTATCTAAATTTCTATATTGTATAGCTTCTGCAACATAGCTCGGCAAAATATTTTCTTCATTTTCCAAATCTGCTATAGTTCTTGCAACTTTTAAAATTCTTCCATAAGCTCTTGCAGATAATCCTAATTTATTAAATGCTAATTCTAATAATTTTCTTCCTTCTTTATCTAACTTACAATATTTCTCTATCAATCTTGGTGTTAGCTGTGAATTGGAATATATATTTTCTTTTTTATATCTTTTTTGCTGTATTTCTCTTGCTTTGTTTACCCTATTTTTTATATCTTTTGAAGTTTCTATATTTGCTTCATTTTCTAACTTTTGATACTTTACTGGTGTAACTTCAATTTGTATATCTATCCTATCTAATAATGGTCCACTTATTTTTCCTATATACCTAGAAATTGCTTGATCTGAACATGTACACTCTTTTTCTTTCGAGCCTAAATATCCACAGGGACAAGGATTCATTGATGCTACAAACATGAAATTACATGGATATGTTAAACTTGCATTAACTCTGCTTATTGTAACAATTTTATCCTCTAACGGACCTCTTAGAACTTCCAATGTATTTTTATTAAATTCTGGCAATTCGTCTAAAAATAATACTCCATTATGTGCTAAACTTATTTCTCCTGGCTTAGGAATTCGACCACCACCTATTAAAGAAATACTAGATATAGTATGGTGTGGAGCTCTAAATGGTCTTACAACAATTAAAGATGTATCTTTTTCGATTTTACCTGCTACACTATGTATTTTAGTAGTTTCTAATGATTCATCAAAAGTTAAATCTGGTAATATACTTGGAATTCTTCTTGCCATCATTGTTTTTCCCGAACCAGGAGCTCCTATTAATAGACAATTGTGACCACCTGCCGCTGCTATTTCTAAAGCTCTTTTTATATTTTCCTGTCCTTTCACTTCCGAAAAGTCTAATTGATGAGTATTTACTTCATTAAAAATCTCTGATAAATTTATTTCTGCTTTTTTTATTTCTATTCTTTTATTTAAAAAACCGAATTACCTCTCCTAGATTCTTTACTCCAATAATCTCGATTTCTTTTACTACTGCCGCTTCTACCACATTTTCAATTGGAAGAACAACTCTTTTTATTCCTAGTTTTTTAGCTTCTATGCACATTGGTAATATTCCATTTACTTTATTTACTTTTCCATCTAGGGAAAGTTCTCCTATAAATATAGTATCTTTCATGCTATTTTTATTTATATTTCCGCTACACACAAGAATTCCAATAGCTATAGGCAAATCAAAAAATGAGCCTTCTTTTTTTATATCTGCTGGTGACAAATTTACAACTATTTTTCTACTCTGCATATCATAGCCTGAATTTTTTATTGCTGTTCTTACTCTTTCTTTCGCTTCTTTAACACTTATATCCGGTAAACCGAACAATATCCCAGCAAGGAATTCCTGCTGATACATCTACTTCGATACTTACTAAATATCCTTCTAAGCCTATCAAAGACATGCTTTTTACAATAGATAACAAATAATATCTACCTTCTTTCATATTTATTTTATTTTTTGTTTTGGAATTTTTTTAGAAATTAAATATTCATGAATTATTTTTTGGTCTTTTTGAATAAATTATTTTTAACTTTTATTTTATATAACATGTTTTACATATTTTGTAAATAGTTTTTTGATTTTTTTCTATTAATTTGTTAATAATGATTTAAAATTAGCCGTCTAAACTCAGAGTAGATGTAAATATTTCTGAGTTTAGACTACTCTACAATGTTAAAGTAACATTAGTTTTTCCCACTCTACTATTTTAACTATTTAGACTAGATAGCAACATACTAAAAATGTTTTTTTATATCTCACAAGTAAGGATTAGATAGTCTTATATATTATAATAAAAAACAGTTTTGACCATGAGTCGTCATTCATGTATCTGTTTATAGTGTGTCTCTAAAAAACGAATTCGGCACACTCTAAAACGCCTTGGAAAAATTGTTTTTTATTATAATATATAAGACTATCTAATCCTGGACTACTGGCACTTTTCTTTATATAATAACTAAAAAACATTACATTATAACTATTGATTTTTCTATTTATCCTTGTTATAATTCTCCACATAGAAAAGAGGTTTTACATGAATACAGCAAAAAATTTATTAAAACAATACTTTGGATACGATGAGTTCAGACCACGGACAAGACGCAATTATAAGCCATATCTTAAATGGTGAAGATTGTCTTCGGAATAATGCCCACTGGCGCTGGTAAATCTATTTGCTATCAAATTCCTGCTATGATTTTACCAGGTGTTACACTAGTTATATCACCACTTATTTCTCTTATGAAAGATCAAGTTGATAGTTTAAATCAAATTGGAATTCCAGCAACTTACATTAATAGTTTACTTTCTAATACTGAATATTCCCAAACAATCGAAAATATCTTATATAATGTTTATAAAATCATTTATGTAGCACCAGAAAGACTAAATTCAGAGTCATTTTTAAACATGCTAAAAAACATAAATATTTCGATGATTACAGTAGATGAAGCCCATTGTATTTCTCAATGGGGACATGACTTTAGACCAAGCTATAGAGAAATTGCAAATGTTATTTTAAATTTAAATAAACGTCCAATTATTTCAGCATTTACTGCAACTGCTACTCAAATTGTAAAAAAAGATATAATCGACTTATTGCATCTTAAATCTCCATTTACTCTAACAACTGGATTTGATAGAACAAATTTAAATTTTTCTGTTGAATCACCTAGAAGTAAAAAAGACTTTATTTTAAATTTTCTAGAAAATAATAAAAACGATTCTGGAATTATTTATTGTTTAACTAGAAAATCTGTTGATAGTTTGTATCAAACTTTATGCGATTTAAAGTATAATGTTTCTAAATATCATGGTGGGATGAAAGATTTAGAACGAAATAAATCACAAGAAGACTTTTTATATGATAGAACACAAATTATGATTGCTACTAATGCATTTGGTATGGGAATAGATAAATCTAATATTAGATATGTCATTCATTATAATATGCCTAAAGATTTAGAAAGCTATTATCAAGAAGCTGGTCGTGCTGGGCGTGATGGAGACAAGTCTAAATGTATTTTACTTTTTAATAGAGCTGATATTGTTTCGAACAAATTCTTAATTGAGCAAACAGAATCTGAATCAAATCATAAAAATGAATATAATAAATTAAATGATATTATTGATTATTGCAATACTGATAAATGTTTGAGAAAATATATTTTAGAATATTTTGATGAAACACCTGAATTTGATAATTGTAATAATTGCAGTAACTGTCTATCTGAAACAGAAATTACGGATATAACCATAGATGCCAAAAAAATATTGTCTTGTATAATTAGAATGAATCAAAAATATGGTACTTCATTAGTTACAGATGTGCTAAAAGGTTCGAAGTCTTCTAAAATTAAAGCTTTTGGATTTGATAATTTGTCTACTTATGGAATTATGCAGGATTATTCTAAAGATACTATAAAAGAATTAATTTATTTTTTAATTACAGAAAATTATATAAAATCTATTGGAGATAAATATCCTATTTTGATGTTAGATCAAAATTCAAAAGAGATTTTACATGGAGATAAGAAAGTTTTAATAAAAAGAAAAATTGAGAAGGTGTCATCTGTTACTGCATCTACTAATGCTGATTTTGATGAGAAGTTGTTTGAGATATTAAGAGGTTTAAGAAGAAAGGTTGCAGAAGAAAATAATGTTCCGCCTTTTATTGTATTTGGTGATGTATCATTAAAAGAAATGGCTACATATTTTCCTGTCAATAGAGTATCAATGCTTAGTATTAGTGGTGTTGGTGTTAATAAGTTGGAAAATTATGGTGATATTTTTATAAAGACTATTAAACAATATGTTGATGATAATGATATAAAGCTTTTGGATAAGCCAATAAAGATAGCGGAAAGTAAAGAGAAATCTTCTGCTAAGGAAGATACTAAAATTACATCTTATAATTTGTTTGTAAATGATAAAAAGTCTATTGATGAAGTTGCGGAGATCCGTGGACTTACAAGAAGGACTGTTGAGGAGCATTTATTGAAATGTTACGAAAATGGGATGGAAATTAATTTGAATGAATATATTAATGAAGATTTTAGAGATGATGTTTATTGTGCTATAGAGCAGGTTGGATATGAAAGATTGAGGGATATAAAAGATTTGGTACCAGATAAGGTGGATTATTTTAATATTAAGTATTTTGTTATAGATTATAAGAAGGAATCCTCAAACCAAGTAATTTAGGTTGCTTGATTTTGAGGATTTTGGTTGTTATTTTTATTGGGTTATGAAGCTTTTATTAGATTTATTCAACAAACTTTTGTGAAATATTTTATAAAAATTTATATTGTGATACTACTTTCTATCTCTAATAAATATTTTTTATTCTCTAGTCCACCTGCATATCCTGTTAATGTTCCGTTACTTCCTATTATTCTGTGGCATGGAATTATAATTCCTATTTTATTTTTTCCTACTGCATTTGCTACTGCTCTTACTGATTTTGGACTGCCTATTCTTTGGGCTAGTTCTTTGTATGATATTGTTGTTCCATATTCTATGTTTAGTAATTCTTTCCATACTTTTTCTTGAAATGGAGTTCCGCTATATTCATATTTAATGTTAAACCTTTTTAACTTACCTTTAAAATAGTCATCTAATTGTTTTTTACATTGTTTTATTAATGGATTTTCTGTTGTTTCATCTTCTATGTCTTCTTTTCCTTTTACAAATGTTATTTCTGTTATGCTGTTTTCGGTTGATTTTATTTTTATTGTTACTTTTTCGTTTTTATAATAGTCTATGTACATATTATACCTCTTTTTTCAAATATTTCTTGCGCAATTAGTTAATAAAATATTCTTGCATTTTCCTAATATATTATTAATACTATCTATGGACATATTATTCTGTATTGCAACCTTTTCTATATTTTCTGAAGAGTATCCTTTTCTAAATATATCTATTAATATTTTTATATCACTCTCTTTAGTAAAGCACTTCTTTATAAGTTCTTCTGTTTCAGAATAATAACTTTGATCAATTAAATTAGTTTCCAATTCTTTATTTTCGTTTAAAACATATGTATTTCTCTGTTTTTTATAATTATTTATTATATAAAAATATATTTTCTTGTACATTCTTAAAGTATGACTTTTTATTATAGTTGAATCTTTAATCACAGGATTACCTCTTCTATCTAAATCATTTCCTCTGTCTATTAAATATATCATACTACTTTGTACTAATTCGTCTCGATCTATTGTTCTTTCTGTTAAATAAAACT
>ULZB01036464.1_pt1 | contig 12259 bp, 7 predicted proteins | sample 1962691 | NCBI WGS metagenome assembly ULZB01 (sample SAMEA4835878, study PRJEB28245) | human gut metagenome | biome: gut microbiome; material: fecal sample | place: Denmark | collected 2008 | reverse complement strand
AATACGTGTGTCGGAGTCTTGTTACTTTTTAGCGCCGGGCCCTACTGTCCGAGCTTAAACTCCACCATGCCCTTTACAAAGGCCTTGATAATAAGTTCCGTCGTATTGGTAGCGTTAAATTTCGACAGCAGATGCGCCTTGTGCGTGTTGATAGTGTTCACACTCACATTAAGAATGCGTGCAATCTCGTTAGCCCTCAGTCCGCGCGCCAGTTGTTGCAGCACATTGTGCTCCGTGGTGGTAAGGTGTCCGCACGAGTCGGGAATGTGCATCTCGATGTGCCGCACCAGCTGCTGAAAACGTTTGCAAAAGTAATTGTCGCCCCTCGCAATATTGGTAACAGCCAGCTGCAGCTCCTCCACGCCACAACTCTTAAATACCACCCCGTCGGCCTCAGAGCGCATAATGGCATTGATGTTCCATATCTCCTCGTGCGAGGTGTAAACCATTGTGCGCACCTCAGGCAGCACCCGTTTAACATGCTCAATAAGCGCTATGCCCGAGCCGTCGGGCAAGTCGAGGTCCACAATGCACAAATCGACGTGGCCCCCGGAGTCGAGCAGCTGCATGGCGTTGTGCATGGTTGTGCACAAAAGCACATTGCCCACACCGGGTGTGCGCTGCAGGCACACCTTAAGCCCCTCGAGCAGTATGGCGTGGTCGTCGCAGATGAGTATGGAGTATTGTTCAGGCATGATATGGCAGATAATTTTCTTAAGCTGCAAAATTATACGTTTGCTTTTGTTTGCACCTCATTAAAAATAATGATTTGCACCACCGCGCGTGCAGTACGAGGCATCTTTGTGTCCCCAAATGTAGCAATTGGAGCACAAAACGAGCGTATTGGGGGGGGGTAATTTCATTATTTTTAATGACAAAAACTATAAACAAGAATTATATATTTGCAACAGAAACCTAACAAAGTACATTGGCGGAGTTAGCGAATAGGTTGACGGGTAAGTTAGTCTACGTTCCTCATCTTCCAGCTTTTAACACAACAGGATAGTGTAGAACATACTCACTCGATAATTTGTTAGTCGCTAAAATTCCGCCAACGGGCATAATATAATACCAAAGCTACAAGATATGGGACTATTTAGTGGTGGCTACACCGAAGAGCAAATGCTCGAGCTCAAGGCGCAAATCAAAGCCCTGCGCGACTCTGTGACACTTAATGAGCAAAAATACGAACAAAGTGAGCAACTGCGACAGCAGGTGCTGAATGAGAAGCAAGCATTAGACGATCAGGTAAAATCACTGCAACAAAGTGTGCAACAACTCGAACAACAGCTCGCTCAGCACCCCCAAACAGACCATGTGCCCATTGAATCACAACCATCGCCTGGCGCAGTTGAACTACAAGTTCAAGTGCAGACGCTCACCCAACAGTTGCAGCAGAGCCGCAAGGCAGAGCACGAACACGCCGAGACCATACGCCAGCTACGCGTACAACTTGAAAGTGCGACGCACAGCCATGCCTCGACATCAGCGGCCCAGCCAACCACAGAGCCACCCGTTTCGGCGCAGGCAATAGATGGAGCACTCAAGCAATTACAATCGTTGCAAAAGTCGTACGACCTCATAGCACAACGTGATGAACTGATGCATGCCATGCACCGCGAGCTCGATGTGCTGCGCAACGGCCTCTATGCCAAAATGCTCAAGCCCTACAAGCAATCGTTCATAACCCTCTACGACAGCATAGCCCGCACGCATGCCTATTACTCCCAACTCGAAGCCAGCCAAACGGGCAGCCTCGCAGAGCAATATTCCAAACTGCTCAACCAAATCGGAGCTTACATGCAGCTCATAGTCAACACCTTGAGCGATGAATACGATGTAGACAGTTACCAACCCGAGCCCGGCCAACCATTTGTGCGCGGTCAACACAAAGTGAGCGAAGTGGTGTCCACCACTGACCCCACACTTGACTACACCATCGTGCGCATACATCAGCGCGGTTTCAAATACACCGCTTTCGACCCTGTCAAGGGAGTTGAACGCGACGTTGTGTTACGCCCGGCACTGGTTGATGTGTACCGCGTCAGCGCACCCCAGCAAACCACAAACCACTAACATACATATCACAGTAATTATGGATAAGACACGTGCCGTATATGGTATAGACTTAGGCACAACCTACAGTTGTATAGCCCAAGTAGACCAATTTGATCAAGCCGTAGTATTACGCAATTTCGAGGGCGACTCTATCACCCCGTCAGTAGTATATTTTGAAGACGAGAACAACGTCATGGTGGGCAAGGACGCCAAGGACATGCTCAACTCCGAGCCCGAAAAGGCCGTCTCGTTTATCAAACGCGAAATGGGCAATGACGCCGCTTTCGACAAGAGCGCCAACAATACGCCCTACCACTTCGCCCCCTCCGAAATATCAGCTTTCATACTCAAGAAACTTGTTAAGGATGCCAATGACGCCAATGGCTACCCCGAACCCATCAAGGACGTTGTTATAACCTGCCCTGCCTATTTTGGCAACAAAGAGCGCATGCAAACCAAGCAAGCCGGCATCATAGCCGGGCTCAATGTGCTGGCCATCATCAACGAGCCCACAGCCGCAGCCATAGCCTACGGCACCAAGGTCGAAGATCGTAAAACCATACTCGTCTACGACCTCGGAGGCGGCACATTCGATGTTACCATCATACTCGTCAACAAGGGAGCCATCAAAGTCATAGCCACAGGCGGCGATCACCATCTGGGCGGTGTAGATTGGGACACAGAAGTGGCCAACTGGCTGCTCGACCAGTTCAACCAGAAAAACGGCACCAGTTACACCCTCGACGACGACCCACTGCTCCGCAACCAACTGCTCTCCGTAGCAGAATCGCGCAAAAAACTCCTCACGCGCAAGTCAAAGGTCAATCTCGCCATCGACTACCAAGGGCAGTCCGTCAGCGCCGAACTCACCAAAGAAGCCTTCGAACAACTCACCTCAAGCCTGCTCGAGGAGACCATCGATGCCACCGACAAAGTGCTCGAAATAGCACGCCAAAAGGGTTTCGACAGCATAGACGAGTTCTTGCTCGTAGGTGGTAGTTGCCGCATGCCGCAAGTCAAAGCCTGCGTAGACCAGCGTTACAACGTCAATGCACGCATAGGTGAGGTAGACGAAGTCGTAGCCAAGGGCGCAGCCATCTATGCTATGAACGAAGCCTACACTCAAGCCATACAAGAGTACGAAGAGGGCGACCGCGACTCACGCCCCGCACCACTGCGTGGCGACCGCGCGCACGTAATGAACGTAACCAGCAAAACCTATGGTCTGGGTATCATCGACAACCAGGTAGGCAACGTTATATTTGCCAATTCACCCTTGCCAACCGAAGTAAAAACCTGCGAGTTCAGCACCATTCGCGACAACCAGACAGGCGTCAACTTCAACATCTATGAAAGCGATTTTACCAACCCCGAGACAGATGGAACAGTCGACCAAAAATTTTGCCGCCTCGTAACCACCGAAACATACGTCATGCCCATCACTGGCAATTATCCCAAAGGCACCCCCATCGAGATAATATTCAAAATTGACAACGAAGGCATGCTCTCCGTTTCAGGACGACTGAACAACGACACCATCGACTTCGACCTCAAGGTAACTGGTGTAAAGAGCAACGACGAACTTGCAAAGGCTCAAAACACACTCAGCCGCATAAACATTGAATGATAAACCCACAATTAGCGTAAACACACGAATAGGTACACCCACAATTCAACGTACCATTTGTGTGTTTATGCTTAAAATAATACACCTTCAACCGAAAGCCACAGCACGATGGACGAAACCATACTCAATATCAACGTAAAAAAGTGGACAGAATCCATACAATTTCTTAAAAGTCAAGAGATAAAACAACAACTCGACCCTGCCGAGTGGACCGCCGTTGACGAACTGAGTAACTTATGGAACAAGGACTTCGACCGCGACGACGTCAAAGCCACCGCAGCCGAACTCGTAGCCGACCTCAAACGCTGCGAGAACCAACACCCCAACAACCTTGATATAAAAAAATACAGCAAACAACTCACCGCAGTTGTGCGCGAAATGCTCATGAAGGACCGGCCCACCTATGAGGCTTTCAAGCTCAAACTACAAACCATCTACCGCCGACGCCGTCCCACGCCCCCGCCACCCAAGCCGCAGCCCACACCGCCACCCACACCACAGCCCGACCCCACCATCGTCAAACGGCAAGCCGACAATTTCATTGAGGCATTTATCTTCCTGTTAGATTTCGACATATTCAGCCAACTATCAAGCGAAGAGGCTGAGGCGGTAGTCAATTTCTGTCTAATACTGCGCGACAACCCTGTACTCACTTCACAGGTCAAGGACGAGGCAAATAAAAGCATTGCCGATCTCAAACGCTACGAAAACCTGCACCCCGCCAACCTACAAATCAAAACCAAAAGCAAGGCTGTAACAGCCGCCATGCGCAGTGCCATAGCCAATGCCCCCACTTACCAATACTTCAGAGACATAGTGATTCAACCATTAGATCACTTCATGTCTAAATGGGTAATAGAGTACGAACGCAGGCAAAACGACCCCATAGAAATAACAAAGGTCGAACTCGCCGACATCGCAGCAGGGCACTACTACGTCGATTTCGGTCAACAACTCTACACAGGCGTACACTACCTCACACCACGTGTCACACTGACCACACACCTGTCTGCCACAGCCTCTTTCCACGTCGAAATCATTGCTCCCGACCGAACCCTGATAGCAGCGTACGACTCCGATGTAAGGTTCAATGGCAGTGATACCTATTTCTTAGACGGCTACGGCAGTGAAAATGGCAGTTTCATGCGAGCCGTGGGACAATACACCCTGCGCATCAGCCACAATGGCAAACAGCTCAGCACAACCACCTTCAGTGTAGAACTGTCGCCAGCACAACAAAGGGCCCTCGACGCTCTTGACGAGGAATTCCGCGACATAGTCAACAGATCTGCTTCAACCCCCACGCCTCCGCCCCCTCCTCGCCGCAAGTCACACTTCTGGCAACGCACAAAGTGGTTTCTCATCATAGCCTTTTTCCTGCTCATAGCTTGGCGCGTAGGCCCCACACTATGGGATCTGATCTTTCCCGACACCAAGTGCTACAGCATAGCCGAGTCCACCATCTTGCGCAGTGAGCCAAGTGCCGAGGCTAATGCCGTCGAAACCTTCCCCTACGGCTACCTCTACGAACGCAAAGGACGCGAGCGGGGAGGTTGGCAAAAAGTAGAAATCGTCAAAACTGGCTACATCGCATCACGGCTGCTTATTAACAAAGAAGACTATAAACTATTCAACTCCATCTTCGGCGGAAACGATGATGTGGCGTGTTCAGCCCGGCGCGCCATCATGAGCGTAGGGGCACGCATCGCATTGCTCAACTACTACAAAAACAACAACATGCGGGGCTTCAATCTCGCTTCGGGCAAAACAATCAACGACATGATGCGTGTCATACAAGGGAAAAACGTGTGGTTGTTCATCGAAATAGAGCAAGACAGCTACTACCCCAACTTCTATCTTGACGAAGACCAAGGCATATTTGCTGCCATACTTTTCAACCCCGAGTTCGACAAGCGCAAAGTCATCGTATTCACCCGTTCAGCCGACAGCTCCGACTATGCCCTGCGCTACGAACACGAGGCACCCGCTAAAGTCGGCATCAAAAGCGTTACGTCATCAAGCAGCGTAGTAGATGTAGAATATGGCGACAAAAAAACATCTACAACCAAAACCACCAAAAAGAAAAAGAAACGCCGCCGTCGCTAATAAACAATAACTTTATTCACAAACTTAACACACCATGACACTACCCAATTTCAACAACCCTCATTACCGCCTTGCAGGCTATATAGCCACGGCCATAGTCACACTCGCAGCACTGCCACTCATCTACGCTATGATATTCCACACCGACTGGCAGTTCAAGGTCAACTGGAACCTCTTTTCATCACCATTCTTCTCACCGCTCTTTGTCGTAGGAATCATCATCGCACTCGTCAATATGGGCCGCTCACACTACTCCTACGACACCATCATCGAAACCACCGACCTCGATACTGGTAAAAAAGAAAGGCACAAAAGTCAAGACGTCATCGACAAAATGGGCGGCAGTTGCCTCGCACCTCTTATCGGTCACTTCATCGTCGAGCCCATAGTCTATGCTGCACTCATCTACTACCCCATAGCCGCACTCATAGCCTTTGTAGGCACCTTCGTGCCCTACATACTATCAGTAATTGTACTCATCGTGTGCATACTCATGTACAAAGTTTCTGGCTGGCTCGCACACCTCGCATTCCGTTCGGTAGCACTCGTCACCATAGCCGTCATACTCACCTCATGCTTTGGCGGAGCAAGTTGGTACATCTTGCGTGCACAAACCAACGCCCCGCTCAGCCCCGACAAAATCGAAACTCCCGTCAGCGGACAAGCCGCACAATACGATGCCACAGCCACCGACCTCACCACATTCGACCTCCAAGGTCCAGTCAAGACCAGCACACTAACACGCGACGGACAAGTAATCAACGGCACTTGCGGCTTCGACAAACAAGGCCGATGGATCACTTGCAATGACCAACCGCTGTCAACTGCCCAAGAGGACGAAAACGCCGAAGTTTACGGCGTAGTGCGCGATGCCAACCAACGTGTCGTACAATACACTATTGGCCAGTACGACATGACCGAAACTATCACAATAAATTTCGACAAACAAGGACGCATCGAAAAGGATAAAACCGAATCGGGCACCAGCACCGAAACTTCCCTCTATACCTACGACGCCAATGGCAGAGTGGCCAGCACACGCATTCAAACTACCAGTTTCGAGATGGGAGCAGACGAAGCTGAAACCACAGACGTCACCGTTACTTACACTTACACCGATTTCGACACGCACAACAACTGGCGCGTGCGTGATGTTACCTGCTCAAACGGTGGCAAATACCAAGAAACGCGACACATTACATATTACGAATAAAAACAACCACGTATGAAACTTGCCAACCACCTAAGCCGCGTGCTGGCCGCCACCTTGTTCGGCCTTGGCTGCCACACCGCAGCCCTGCACGCGCAAAACATCATGTTGCACCTCGATGCCCCGCAAGGCATTGATGCACAAACTCTTGCTGCCGACATCGGTACGCTAAAAATCACATTCTCAAACTCCAGCGACTTTTTCGACACCAGTCTTTACGCCGCCAACACCCTCGACTTTGGCAGCGACTACTATAATGATGGAAATTCCAGCACCGACCGTGTCCACAAATATTACAGCTGCAAACTCACCTTCAACGCCGATGATGGCAACGGCAATGCGTGGTGGGGCAACAAAAACAAGTTTGAATTCAATTTTGACAATTTGCGCCGCCGGGTTAGCGGCCGCACGGGCCAACCCATCTACTACCGCATCTACAGCCCCCACTTCAGCCGCATCATCACGGGGCAGATCGACCCCACCGATGCCGAAGAGGTAACACTGCACCACACAGAGCTGACACAAGCCCGCCGTGTGGCCTTCATGCCACCCGTGGGACGCGACGGCAATGCCGTGCCAGCCATTCTTGCCCCCGACCTGCGCATAGGCACCTGCAACGGCTTTAGAGGGTACGCCCCCAATATGCAAGACCTCACAGAACCCTTTGCACGCTACGCCTACAAGGGCGACACCCTGCGCTACCTTGTAGTGCCCAACAGCAGCGAACTCGCCCTGCATGCCGACTCCATCGTAGTGGCCGACACCACCACCTGCGTCACCACCGACTACCGCAAGGCCGTGGAGTGCCGCTTCTACATCGCCGACAGCCAGGGCCAGCTGTGCCCCGTCACCAACGGCGAGTTAGCTTCGGTATATTATAAGCCGCAGCCGGGTGCCAAGGGCAAAGGCAACTACCACGGATACGGCTGCTACAACTTGGGCGGCATCTTTTTGAACACTCTCACCGCCCCCGACGGCACACATGCCGCCTATGTGCTCCCAGGTCGGCAAACATTCCAGCTCCGCATGCCAACGGTGCAAACCGATGACCCCGACTTCCTCATGCCCTACAATGCCGACCTCGGCTATATTTTAGGCGAAGTAACCATACCCGCCAGCACCGAACCCGTCAGCCTGTCGATAGCCCAAAGCAAACCCCTACGCGTCACCACCACACTGGCCGATGCCGCGCCCTATGCCGACCACTTGCAGTTTAGTGCCCACACCTATGTCAACCCGCCTTATTCATGGCAGGAAAATAAGCAAATGTCTGTAGAATACAAGGAGGTGAGCCGCCAAATCAAAGGCAACGACCTCGTGGTCACAACCCTCATCGAGGGCAGCACCTACCCCTATCTTGCCCTCAACGCCCAATATGGCGCACAGAGCGACACCATAGCCAGCGTGCTCAGCAAACAGTGCTGTCTGTACAGCTATCCGGGTGACCCCCGCACCGAGTTCAGCCTCACATATAAAAACTTTTATGATGGTAATTTCAATACACTGCCCGCTTTCAGCCAGCTGCACCCCGTCAAGTTCGTTGTGCCGTGCCACCAGTTCCAGACAGGGCGCATGCTTAACCTCTTTGGCACGTACAATCAAGGTTACATCAGCGATTTGCCGTCACACCACAACGGCTGTGCCAAACAGCTCCAGCCTGGCAGTGCCGACCCCATACCCTACGACACCATCACTATCATACTGCCCGAGGGCGAATACGACTGGGTGATGCAAAAGGACCTTGACGAGTACAACAGCGCGCCGCACCACGCTTTCACACTTGCCAACACCGACACTCTTGTGCAGCGCCTACAGCCCACCGACTTTGCACTGCTGCGCGTCAACTGCCTGGGCGTCGACAGCATCTATGTGTACAACAATGTACCTAAATACCAATGGTACAGCCTGAGCAAGCTCACCAAGGGTCGCATGTACTATGCCGACGAGGCAATCCCTCTCAACCCTGGCTACAACGAGCGCACCATAACCTGGCGCGAGGCAAAACTGCAAAAGGACACCCTATACAGTCTGTCATACTGGCTCGAGGCCCCCGTCATCAGGGTGGACGAGGACGGCAGTTACTACACGTCATACGCCAGTTTCAGCCGCCCCAACAACTATCTCATGTTAGAAAAACTGCAAACCGCCACCCCCGACAGCGCCATCTGCATCTCAACGGGCAGCAAAGCCAACCTTGCAGTATGGCCAGTCAGAACGTTCGACCCCGCACGCTTCATCACCATCAACCCCTCTGAGGCCGACACCACCGTGACAGTTTACACCCAGAAAACCGTTCGTGTCAATTTCTCTTACAAGGGCGGACGTGTGCCGGGCTTTGAACGCTTGAACATGTGTTATGGCAATGAACAAACGCACATTGTGCCAAACTCCAACTTCTATCGCCGCAGCCGCATGGATCTTGAGCCTGGCCACTACACCATGTCGGGCGTTGTGGCATATGAAGATGACAACACTGGTGAATACGTCTGCACTCCCTTCAGCATCGCATTCGATATCGAGGCAAACACCCCCACCACCATTGAGCTATGCCCCGACCCCACAGCCGTAGCCGCGGCCCCTGCCAATAGCGCCCCCGCCAAGACAGCAGCCTGCTACGCCCCCGACGGACGACGCATCAGCACACCGCAGTCCGGCCTCAATATCATCAAAATGACCGACGGCAGCGTGCGCAAGGTGATAGTTAAATAAAAAAGTATTGCTCTACGCAAAAGCGCCAAGCACAAGCACCAAGCGCTGCCTCAAAACTCTACCTCAAAGCGCAATCTCAAAGCTCTACCTCAAAGCGCAACCTCCAAACGCAACCTCTAATGGGGGCGACGCGTCCCGCGTCGGGGCATTTTTCAGCAGCCTCGTCTCGTGGAAAAGGGTAGGATAGTGATAAGGAAATGCGCCCCCCCATTAGAGATTGGGGTAAGAGAAGTGATAGAGTGTACCCCAGGTGCTAAAGCGCGCAATAAATAAAAAAGAAAGCAATTACTCGTTACGTGCCAACTGCAAGGCAACCCATGCTTGCCAGTTGGCACGTTTTTTATATATTTGCAATTCATAGGCAAAATCCTTAGTAAACAGGTCGACGAGCAGGTATGCGCTACACATATATATTATATTAAAGTAACAACAGCAAGAGACTTAGCAAACTTACCCGTCACCCCCAACCCCCAACACACTATGAAAAAACTCCTCCTCCCCCTCCTCATCACCCTCATGCTCACACCCGTGCTTGCAGCCGCACAGCCGCAAGCCGACTCCCTGCGCCACCTCCTGCGCACACAGCCGCACAACCCCCACCTACTGGCACAAATGGCACAAGCCTTCAGCACCTCGTGCCCCGACTCCGCACTACACTACGCCCAGCTCGCCACCCAACACAAAGCCCAAGGCGCCGACGTCGTCACCCTCGAGGCCGCACGTGGCGAGGCACTCGCCGCACAAGGCCACATACAGCAGGCACTCGGCCACTTTACCCAAGCCTACAAAACGGCCAAAAAACACCACCTCGCTGACCAGCAGCACAACCAGCTATGCAGCATGGGCATCTGCCACAGCCGCCTGCAGCAATTCGACCAGGCAGCCAAATGCTACGACCAAGTCATAGCCTACGCCACACGCCACCATAACCACCAGCTGGCCTTTGCAGCCTACCAGAATTATGGTGCCATGTGCAGCCGCATAGGCCGCCCCGACGACTGCCGCACCCTACTGCTCAACGCACTCAAATATGAGCGCGCCGCCGAACCCGCACAGCGCATCTCCGTATATGCCGGCCTCGGCACCATCCTCACCTACAACCCCGCCACCTTTGCACAAGCCGAACAATACCTGCAGCGGGGCATCAACCTCGCACGCCAGGCCCACGAACCACTGGCCGAGGCAAGCTGCCTGTCGCCACTCATCACCCTGCTCACACAGCAGCCCAACCGCCACACCGAAATACCAGCCCTCATAGCCCGCGCCAACACCATCGTCAGTGGCCTCGCCCCCGGCGGCACCGAACGCATGCAGCTCGAGCACGCCAAGGTCAACTACTACTTCGTCACACGCCAGTGGGCACCCGCCCTGCAGTCGGCCCTCATGCTCTACCACAACGGCCCCGCAGTATCATCAGAGCGCGACAAAGTCATGCTCATGGTGGCCCGCGCCTACGAGGGCACAGGCCAGGCACCACGCGCCTGCTACTTCTACCGCGAGGCATACTACATAGCCGACTCCCTCCACCAGCTCAACATACAGCAGCAAGTAGCCGATGCCGCCGCACGCTACGATGCCAAGGAAAAACAACTCAAAATAGCCCAACTGCAAAAGGACGCCGCACAAGCCGAAGCACGCCAGTGGCGCCTTGGCGCAAGCCTTGCCGTAGCCACCCTGCTGCTCATCATCACCATAGCAGGCGCCATCATGCGCCACCGCCATCAGCAGCGCAAGGCCGAGCTCGAACAGGCCCGCCGCTACATCGACGGCATCGAAACCGAGCGCAAACGTCTGGCACAAGAGCTCCACGACGGCGTGTGCAACGACCTCCTCGTGGCCGAAATGCAGATAACCAACACCGCCTCCACCGCCCAGGCCACCCAGCAGCTCAACGCCGTGCGTCAAAACATACGCCACATCTCCCACCAGCTCATGCCCCCCAACACCGCCTTTGCCACCCTCGACCAAACCCTCTCCGCCCTGGCCTGCAAGCTCCACGAAATGGGCCACATAACCATCACCTTCAGCGCCACCCCCGCCCATCACAACTGGGCCGCCCTGCCCGCTGCCCAGGCCCACCAGCTCTACCGCATCGCGCAAGAGCTCATCACCAACCTCATCAAGCACACCCCGCAGCTCACCCACATCAGCATCACCCTCACCCACAGCCCCGCCGCCCCCCACACCACGCTCACCATCGCCCACACCGCGGCCCTTGCACCAACCACCTCACCAGCCCCCTCACCAACCTCCACACCGTCCCCCACACCGGCCACCCCCGGCATCGGTCTGCGTTCCATCAGCGAGCGAGTCAAGGCCATCAGCGCCACCATCGCCCACACCACCGGCCCCCAGGGCCAGCACATCACCACCATCAGTTGCTAATATATATATATATACGTTGGCGGAATTAGTAAACAAGTTGACAAGTTAACGGGTTAACAAGTAAGTTTGCCAAACTTTTTAAGATTCTTACCATTATGATTTTAACATAACAAATAGAGTATAGCATACTTACTTGTTAACCTGTCAACTTGATAGGAAACGCA
>ULZB01011234.1_pt1 | contig 12350 bp, 15 predicted proteins | sample 1962691 | NCBI WGS metagenome assembly ULZB01 (sample SAMEA4835878, study PRJEB28245) | human gut metagenome | biome: gut microbiome; material: fecal sample | place: Denmark | collected 2008 | reverse complement strand
CATATAGTTCATCATGTTTAGATGATTATCAGCCGACTATTGGATATTTTGATAAGGAAACTTATTCTATGGTTCCTGGAATAGTTGATAGAAAGAAGAATATTTATAAAGGCATTTCTTTGTCAGGAAGAGTGAAGAAGAAAGAGACGCTTAAAGTTTTTGTTCATTATGATAAAAAGAAATCAGATTCTAATGAAAGTTATAGTTATTGTTTTGAGGTGAAGAATGAGAATTGACAAATTATTAGCACATTGTGGATATGGCTCAAGAAAAGATGTGAAGCAGCTTTTAAAAGATGGAGTTGTTGTTTCTAATGGTAAGAAGATTAAATCATCAGGGGCTCATGTTGATCCTGAAAAAGATGATATTTATGTAGATGGTGAAAAGATTGTTTATTCAAAGTATGTTTATTATATGTTGAATAAGCCAGATGGTTATGTGAGTGCAACAGAAGATAATCTTTATCCTACGGTTATTGATTTGATTAAAGAATATCATCCTGGACTATTCCCAGTCGGAAGACTTGATGTAGATACAGAAGGGCTCCTGCTTATCACTAATGATGGGCAGCTAGCACATCGTCTTCTTTCTCCTAGAACACATGTTCCAAAGACTTATTATGTTAAAGTGAAGGGAAGACTTGGAATAGGTGATATCAATGCATTTACTAAAGGTATTCCTTTAGAAGATTTCACGTGTATGCCAGCTTTTTTGAATATTATTAAGAGCGATGAAATTAGTGAGTGTGAAGTGACTATTTATGAAGGCAAGTTTCATCAGGTTAAAAGAATGTTTCAAGCGTGTGGTAAAGAGGTTGTTTATTTGAAGCGTATCAGCATGGGAGAACTTAAACTTGATGAGAGTCTTAAATTAGGTCATTACAGACCACTTACAGATGAGGAAATTAATAGCATACTATAACGTTTTATGATATAATAACAATGATATGGAGGTTTTATGAGATTAAGAAATAATCCTGATGCGATGCCTTTTTTACAAGAGCATGCAGATTTAGTTTTTATTAATCCTCGTGACCACTTAGGTAAGTGGCATGAGGTATTCGGAAATAACAATCCTATTGCGATTGAAATCGGAATGGGAAAAGGTGATTTCATTATCGAAAATGCGAGAAGATATCCAAATATCAACTTTATTGGTATTGAAAAATATTCAACAGTTCTAACTATTGCGGTAAAGAAATTTTTAGAAATGGAAACTTTACCAAATCTTCGCTTTATGAAGGAAGATGCAGCAGTTTTAGGTGAAGTATTTGCGAAAGGTGAGATTGATACAGTTTATTTAAACTTCAGTGATCCTTGGCCTAAAAAGAGACATTCAAAGAGAAGATTGACTTATTCTTCATTCTTAGATGTTTATAAGAGTATTTTAAAGGATGAAGGTCATTTGATTTTTAAGACAGATAACCGCCCATTCTTTGAATTCTCACTTGTTTCTATGAATAATTATGGAGCACGTTTCCATGATGTATGTTTAGATCTTCATCATAGTGAAGGATATGAAGATAATGTGATGACTGAATATGAAAAGAAGTTCTCACCATTTGGCCCTATTTATAGAATTGATATTGATTTTGGTGATATGAATGGATAAGCTCATTCAATTGCATTCTTTAGAAGAATTTAAAGAAGCTATCCAGAATAAATGTATTATCGTATTTTCTACAGATTGGTGTCCAGATTGTCTTTATATGAAAACCTATATAGAACATGTTGTTGAAAACAATCCAGCATATCAATTCTATTATGTGAATCGTGACGATATGCTTGATTTATGTATTGAATTAAAAATCTTAGGTATTCCTTCTTTTATCGCATACGATAAGGGACAGGAACTAGGACGATTGGTATCCAAATTAAGAAAGACAGAGGAGGAAGTTCAGTCTTTCATTGATTCAATTTAAAAAAGAAAGTGTGGGTTGAATATGAAAATTACAGATTGGATTATGGGTAAAGATATGGATTTTGAAGATACTGTAAAGAAAGAGGAGCCACCACATGTGGATCCTGTGATTGAACAGCGTCGTAAAGAAAAGTTCAGTGAACCTATGATTTATAACGAAGAAAAAAAAGTTGAAGAACAAAAGGTCGAAGTAAAGGCTCCCGTAGTAAAGAAAAAAGAAGAACCTAAAAAGCCTAAAAAGCAAGAATATGTCATGAGTCAGATCATCTCTCCAATGAACGGAGTGCAGGAATCTAATAACCCTGTGCCACAAAAAAAGCCAGTAGTTAAGAAAAAAATAAAAAGACGTGAGGATGATGTGGTACCGGTATTAAGTCCTTTTTATGGCGCTCAAGGAATTGAGGAAGAAAAGCCTGTTGTGAAAAAGGCAAAGAAGGTAGAAAAAGTAGTCAAGAAGGAAAGCAGTGAAGTGATTGATTCTGTAGAAAACCGCTTGAAGAATTTATCTACTTTAACACTTGAATCACAAGAAGACCTCAAAATTGTTGAAGAGAGAACTGGTAAGTTCAAACATGACATGGAAAATGAAGATCCTTTGATTGAAGAAATCAATGATGATATGAGCTATGATGAACTCATGAATCTTTATGAAAAGAAGTTTGAAGATTAATGGGAATTGGTGTTGATATCGTTGAACTTTCTCGCTTAGATATTGAGAATGAAAGATTTGTTCGTCATATTCTGTCAGATGAAGAATATGTGATATTTCAATCATTTCCTACCAAAAAGCGTAAGAGAGAGTATCTAGGTGGTCGTTTTGCAGCTAAGGAAGCTTATCTGAAAGCAAATCACTTAGGTATTGGTGGTATTTCATTTCATGATATTGTCATTTTGAATCATGAAGACGGAAGTCCTTATCTCAATGATGAGGATGCAGACATTTCTATTGCACATGATGGCGGCATTGCGATCGCTTTTGTAAATAAGAAATAATTTTATTTAACCCGTATTCACCTTCTTCTTAAAACAAGTCTTTTGGAGGAGGTGATTTTTATATGTATAATCAAGTATTTCTTGTTGGTAGACTTGCTCAGATGCCTGATTATGAAATTATCAATAATTATCGAAAGGATGCTTTAATCCATATTATGGTTTATCGTCCTTTTGATGAAGTGAAAGGATGTAGGGATTATGATTTGGTTCCTATTATCTTATGGAGAGGTTTAGCGGAAATGATTAATGATACATGTCATGTTGGCAGTGTCATTGCAGTAAAAGGAAGATTGAATGATCTTGAAGACAAGCCCGATTATCAAGGATATCGTGTCATGTCTGTACGTGCAGAGTCTTTCGAGGTTCTTGATGAGAAGCTCAAAGAACTTCAGAAACCGCTGACTATGTAGAAATAAGGAGGTTTATTTATGGTTGATCAGTCACTTATTAGAAACTTTTCAATTATCGCACATATTGACCATGGTAAGAGTACCCTTGCCGATAGAATTTTACAATTAACTGGCACAGTAGCTGATCGTGATATGAAGGATCAGTTACTTGATGATATGGAACTTGAAAGAGAACGTGGTATTACAATCAAGTTAAATGCAGTGTTTCTTTCATATACTGCAAAAGATGGTAAGACTTATCTTTTGCATCTTATTGATACACCGGGCCATGTTGATTTCTCTTATGAAGTATCACGTTCCCTTGCAGCCTGCGAAGGAGCTATTCTTGTAGTAGATGCAGCTCAGGGTGTAGAAGCACAGACTCTTGCAAATGTTTATCTTGCATTAGATAATAATTTAGAGATTCTTCCTGTTATTAATAAAATTGATCTTCCTAGTGCAGATCCTGATAGGGTTGCAGAAGAAGTAGAAGATTTAATTGGTCTTCCTGCAGATGATGCACCTCGTATTTCAGCTAAGACAGGCTTAAATGTTGACCAGGTACTAGAAGAGGTTGTAACTAAGATTCCTGCACCTAGTGGTGATATTAATAACCCTACACAGGCTTTAATCTTTGATTCTTTCTATGATGCGTATAGAGGTGTTATTATTCTTGTATGCGTTAAGGAAGGTAAGATTAGAGTAGGGGATCACATTCATTTTATGGCAAGTGATGCTGATTACGAAGTTGTAGAATGTGGTGTGCATACGCCTCGTGAAGTAAAAAAGGATGAACTAGTAACAGGCGAAGTAGGATGGATTGCAGCAAGTATCAAGTCTATATCTGATGTTCATGTAGGTGATACAGTTACTACTTTAGAAAATAAAGCATCAGAGCCATTACCTGGTTATAGACGTATGAATCCAATGGTTTATTGTGGTCTTTATCCTATTGATAATGTTAAATATAAAGATTTACGTGAAGCACTTGAAAAGATTGCGTTAAGTGACTCTTCACTTGTTTATGAACCTGAAACATCTCAGGCTTTAGGATTTGGTTTCCGTTGTGGATTCCTTGGATTATTACATATGGATGTTATTGAAGAAAGACTAGAAAGAGAATTTGGTCTTGATTTAATTGCGACAGCACCATCTGTAATCTATAACGTTTATTTAAGTGATGGTTCTATGATTGAAATAGATAACCCAGCTTTATTGCCAGATCCAACAACAATTACACGTATTGAAGAACCTTATGTACGTGCAGCAATTATGACACCTGATGAATTTATTGGTCCTATTATGGAATTATGTCAGAACAAGCGTGGAGAATATGTAGATATTGAATATCTTGATGATACAAGAAGAAATGTTATTTATTATATTCCACTATCAGAAATTGTTTATGATTTCTTCGATAAATTAAAATCATGTACACGTGGCTATGCTTCATTTGATTATGAATTACATGGTTATCGTGCAAGTAATTTAACAAAGATGGATATTCTTTTAAATGGGGAAGTAGTCGATGCATTATCTTCTATTGTTCATAAAGATTTTGCGTATGATCGAGGAAGAATCATCTGTGAGAAATTAAAGACTATTATTCCAAGACAGCAATTTGAGATTCCAGTTCAGGCAGCTATTCAGGGGCGTGTTATTGCTCGTACTAATATTAAGGCAATTAGAAAGAATGTCCTTGCAAAGTGTTATGGTGGGGATATTTCACGTAAGAAGAAACTTCTTGAAAAACAGAAAGAAGGTAAAAAGCGTATGAAGGCTGTAGGAAGTGTAGAAATTCCACAAGAAGCATTCATGGCTATTTTATCTGTGGATGATGAATAGGCAGAGTTATTTCTGCCTTTCTTTATTTTTTCACACATTTGATTTTCTCTAATTAATTGAAATGAAAAGAATATACATATATAATATGAGAGAAAAAAGGTGGGATTTGATTGTTTAGTAATAGACCGATAAAGTTTATTGGGCGAAAAGAAGCCCAGGAACAGGAACGTAATCAATTAGATAATGTAGTTGCACGTCGTTTCTATATTATTATTGGCGTCGTTATTGTGATAGCAAGCATTTTTGCATTAAGACTTTTTTATATGCAGGTCAATAAGTCTGACTTTTATTCAGCAAAGCTAGAACAATATAATACAAACACATTTGAAGTCGATGCATTACGTGGTGAAATAGTAGATAGAAACTATAATAAGCTTGTATATAATGAGAATGTAGTATGTGCAACTTATTATGCAGTCAAAGGAATTAAGGATGATGAAATTAAATCAATGGTTAATTTCTTGACTAAGAATTGTAATATTGATATTTCTAGTGTTACTGAGAGAGAAAAGAAAGACTATCTGATCATGAAGGATAAGAAGTTTGCAAAATCTCTTGTGTCAGAGGCAGAGAAAAAGGCTCTTGCAGCAAATGATGATGGAGATACTGAATATTATAATTTACAGCTTAAACGAATCACGGAGAGTATATTAAAGAAGCACTTGAGTGATGATGATGTACGTTATTATAAGCTTTATTATACAATTAAGAATTGTAAGAGTGGCTCTGCAGTGCTTCTTGAAAATATTAGTTATCAAGAAGCAAGTGTTATTGGTGAAAACAATGACTTATTAAGAGGTATTCAAGTCACAAGTGATTGGAAACGTGCTTATACTGATGAGTCTACTTTAAAGAGTACACTAGGGAAGGTAACAACTAAGAAACAGGGTTTACCTGCTACATTAAAGGATGAACTTCTTGCATTAGATTATAGTAATGACTCACGTGTAGGTACTTCAGGGCTTGAAAGACAGTATGAAGATATCTTAAGTGGTAATAAGTCAGTGATGACTTTAAAGTATGCAAGTGATGGAACACCAATCGTCAAAACAAAGAAACAGGGTAGCAGTGGTGAGAATATTCAGTTAACAATCGACTGGGATATTCAGTCACAATTGACTCAGATGGTAGAACAGTGTCTTTATAGTCATACAGCAGAAAGATATCAGCAGCATATCTATTGTGTAGTGATGGAACCTAAGACAGGTGATATTATTGCGTTAGTTGGTAAGGAATACAATAAGGAGAAGACACCTTATGAGATGAAGGATGCGACTTATCTTACTTATACAGGTGCTTATCGTATTGGTTCTACTATGAAGGGGGCTGTTATTTATGCCTGCTTCAAGAATAACATTATTAAAGCTAACCATTATGAAGCAGATACATCTGAAGGTTTAAAGATTGCTGGTACTAAAGCTAAGCATTCTTGGAATAAGAGTGGTTTTGGTAATATCAATGAAGTACAGGCATTGGCTTATTCTTCTAATATTTATATGATGAAGATTATCATCAAGCTTGCTGGTGGTCATTATCAGTATGATAAACCAATTCATATTGATAAGAGTGCCTTTACCAAATTAAGAAATGCAGCAGGAGAATTAGGTTTAGGTGTTAAGACTGGTATTGATTTACCTTATGAAGCAGCGACTGGTCCTCGTGTAGAAGAAGATACTGCTGGTAAGCTTCTTGACTTCTCTATTGGTCAGTATGATACATATACACCATTACAGGTTGCTGTATATGCATCTACTCTAGCAAATAAAGGTGTTAAAGTGCAGCCACATCTTTATAAGAGTTCTTATAAGACAGATACATCTGGCAATATTGTGACTCTTAATACACATAAGAAGCATATTATGGATGATGTCTCAGAAGGTAATGAAGATGCATTTAATCAGATTCAGGCTGGTATGAAGGCCGTAGTTACTTATGGTACTGCTGCAGGTTCTTTTGCTGGTTTCCAGTATGATGTTTCTGGTAAATCAGGTACTGCAGAAGACTATACGCATACAGGTAATGTCGACCATCCTAACCATTTGTTTATATCATATGGTCCTAGTAAGGATCCACAGGTTGTAGTAGCTGTTCTTGAAGAAAGATTAAAAGGTGCGAATGATGCGCCAAGTATTGCGAAAAAAGCATTTAGTCTTTATTTTGAAAAATATGGCTATAATAATTAAAAAAAGAACTAGTAATTTATGAATTTATATGATATTATATTGAAGCAAACTTATTTGGAGGTGTAATATTCATGAGAGATAATATTATCTTAAAGTGTACAGAATGTGGTGAAGAAAACTATATCAACACAAAGAATAAAAAGAGTCATCCTGAAAGGGTTGAATTTAAAAAATATTGTCCAAGATGTAACAAGAAAACTGTTCATAAGGAAAAGAAATAAGCCTCAAGGCTTATTTTTTTTATACAGGGAGGAAATTGTATGATAAAAAGAATAGTAGTAGGTCCTATTCAAGAGAATTGTTATATTGTGAGTTCTGGTTCGAGTTGTGTTATTATTGATCCTGGAGATGAACCAAAGCGTATTATAGAAGAAGTAGCACAGCGAGATATCAAAGGAATTCTTATTACACATGCACATTATGATCATATTGGTGCAGTGAATGAATTAAGAGATTATTATCATACAGATGTTTATGCAACTAAAGATGCAAGAGATATGATGCTTGACTGGGATGAGAATCTATCTGTGATGCTTGGCGGAGAGAAGTATATTGTTGATGGCGTTAAAGTAATTAAAGATAGTATCACTTTAGGTGGAATGACGTTTGAAATATATGAAACACCTGGACATGCAAAGGGAAGCTGCCTCTATTACTATGAAAAAGAAAATGCATTATTTACAGGTGATACACTATTTAAAGGTGGCTGTGGAAGAGTTGATTTCCCTACAGGAGATAAGTTCTCTTTATTAAAATCTTTATCTCGTATAAAGAATCTTGAATTAGATGCAGATGTTTATCCTGGCCATGGACCAGAGTCAACTCTCTCTTTTGAAAAGAAAAATAACCCGTTTTTGTCTTTTTAAGGTAAAAACGGTGTTGTTTAAAGCAAAATATAAAGAATATAAATATTTAGGTATATAATGTTTTTGAAGTGGATTATAACTATATGATTTTCCCTCATGTATATGAGTTCTACATTCTCATTGTCCATTTCAATTGTCCTCTATGCCCTGAAATAGAGGACTTTTTTTGTTGGCAATTAATGCGCTTTCAATTATAATGAATGATGGAGGTTTGAAAGATGAAGAAGTTAATACGTATAATTCTTGCTTTGGCTATAGGTTCTACTCTTATTGGATGTTCTTCTAAGCCAGGAGGTACTATTGATTTAACGAGTAATATTAAAGTATCAATTAGAGGGTTTAATGGAAAAGGAGAAGTTTATATCGATAATAATACAAAGTATGATAAAACGAATTCAGATATTAGAGATTTTGTAGCTGATATAGAATATACTTTAGAGAATGGAGCAAATGGTACTCTTTCTAATGGTGATGAAATTACTATTAAAGCGAAATATTCTAAATCTAAGGCAAAAGATTTAGGATTGACTATTAAGAATCCGACTAAGAAGGTTAAAGTATCTGGACTAAAGGATTTATTAACAGGCTATTATGATTGTGAAATCAAAGTAAAGAACTATGGTTTAATTAAATTGAAGTTAGATGCGAATACTGCACCTATTACAGTGAGCAACTTTGTAGGTCTTGCGAATGAAGGTTTCTATAATGGGTTAACATTCCATCGTATTATTAAAGGATTCATGATTCAGGGTGGTGACCCTAATGGTGATGGTACTGGAGGATCTAAACAGACAATTAAAGGTGAATTCACTGCCAATGGTGTTGATAATCCTTTAAAGCATACAAGAGGTGTTATTTCAATGGCGAGAAGTCAGTCAAATGATAGTGCGAGCAGTCAGTTTTTTATCATGCATGAAGATACACCTTCATTAGATGGTGAATATGCAGCATTTGGATGTGCTTATTCAGGTATGGATATTGTTGATAAGATCTGTGATGACATAAAGACAGAAGACAGCAATGGAACTGTTTCTAAAAAGAACCAGCCAGTCATTGAAAGTATTACATGTACAAAGATTCAGTAATTTTTACTGAATCTTTTTTTATTTTATGAGAAAAATGGGTTTCAAATATGTATGTAATAGTAGGAGGTTATTTTATGGATGAACTATTTGAAACCATTTTTTTCAAAGCTCTGAAGGCAGACTCTACAGATATCCATTTTAAGCTGACAGATCATTTGAGTATTCAATTCAGAGTATTTGGAGAGTTACAGCCTTATCAGGAGTATGAAAAGACAATAGGGGCTAAAATCATGAATTATTTGAAATATAAGTCTTTTATTAACGTGAATTATAAGATGGTTCCTCAAACAGGTGCTTTTCATTATTATCTGAATGAGCATATCTATTTCTTACGTGTCTCTTATTTGCCAGGTATGGATTTTGAAAGTATTGTTATTAGAATACTGAATAATCACGAAAACATTACAATTAATGAAATCTCAGAAATAGATGATTTTACTTTCTACCTCAATGAGGTATGTTATCAAAAGTCAGGGTTATTTTTAGTGGCAGGTGCAACTGGATCAGGTAAATCTACAACTTTATATGCGATTTTAGATAAGATTATAGAAATGGGTGGAAGAAATGTAGTCACGCTAGAGGATCCTATTGAAATAGTAAAGGAACATTGTTTACAGATAGAGATGAATGAAAGCATGGGAATAGACTATTATAATTCATTGAAACAGATTTTAAGACATGATCCAGATGTAATAATGATTGGTGAAATAAGAGACGAGAAGACAGCAAAACTGGCTATTACATGTGCTTTGACAGGACATCTGGTATTATCTACTATTCATGCGAGTAATTCTCTACTAGTTATTAAGAGAATGTTGAATTTAGGTATTAATGAAACGGATTTAGAAGATGTACTTATAGGTGTAGTAACTCAGCGTATTAAATATGATAGAAGAAATAGAAAGGTCATTATACTTCCCGAAACAATGAATAGGAACCAAATTAAAACATATTTTCTTGATCATACTGTCAGCTATCCATCATTTAAGGATAATGCACTTATGCTTATTAAAGAGAAGCATTGTGATCAATATTTGTTTAAGGATGAACTAAATGGACAATGATCTATTGTTTCTAGAAAACCTTTCTAATTTACTTGAGCAGGGTTATGGCATAGAAGAAACATTACTTATTTGTAAAGATATCAATAGTCATCCCAGCATTGATACAATACTACAGAAAATATATGATGGGGAAGACTTAACAGACGCTTTATTAGACCCACATCTACCAAGATTATTTATTGAATTCTTTACCTTCTTTTCTATGCGTTCTACTATTTCTGATGCAATTAAGAATAGCTTAAAGATCTATAATGAAATAATTTCGATAAGAAAGAAATTAACAGCACAGATGACTTATCCTTTAATTTTAATTGTGTTTTTACTTTTTTTCTCATTATTTGCGACATTTATTCTCTTTCCAAAAGTGACATCATTATTTAGTTCATTTGGAATGAATCCATCTTTGAGCTTTAGTATTCTATTTTTTCTTATTCGTTTGATTCCTATTCTTATAATCGGTATATTAGTTGCACTTATTGTTTCTTTTGTTTATTTCCTTATCGCACTTAAGAAAAAGAAGTACTGGATTATTGAGCGTTTTCTTAAAGTCCCTTTTTTGAAAAAGTATATTCAAAAGTATTTCACATTTAAGTTCTGTCTTTATTTTAATGAATTATTAGAGGATCACATTGATTCAAATACAATTATAACTATGTTGAATGAGAATATGACTCAGAGTGATATTAAGATAGTATTATATGAGATTTATACAAGATTAAAGGAAGGAGAGCAGTTAGAAAATATTATTGATGGTTTTCCTTATTTTGATCATCTCTTTGTATCTATGTATAAGATGTATTTAAAGAATCCTGAAGAAATAGGCTCAATGAGGGGTTATTTAGATATTTCTCAGGAACAGATTACATATGCAGTAAACAAGTTTACTAAATTCTTTGTACCTATTGTTTATGGGTTTGTCGCATTTTTCGTCATCACTATTTATGTAGCAGTTATTATTCCGATGATGAATGTTATTGGAGATATTTAGGAGGTTCTATGAAAAATAATAAAGCAGGTTTTACTTTAATTGAAATGATATTCTGTATTTCTGTTATTCTTGTGATTTTATTACTTGTTATTCCTAATGTTACAAGTAAGAATAATGTAGTAAAAGGCAAAGGATGTGAAGCGCAGGTGGAAGTTGTTAATTCACAGATTATACTTTATCAGATAGAACATGATGAATTACCTACAAGTATTTCTCAATTAACATCTGGTTCTAATCCTTATCTCACTCAAAAACAAGCTACATGTCCGAATGGAAAATCTATTTATATATCAAATGGACAAGCTTATGTATAAGAAGGGATTTACAGTTATCGAGATGTTATTTGTTTTGTCTATTACAATCTTTTTATCATCACTTTGTATGACTATGCATACACGTACAATTAATGAACAAGAAGAAATAGCGCTTATTAAAGCAATGTTTGATGAAGCAAGAGCAATGGCTATAGTAGAAAAAGATACAGTAAAGGTATCAGTCTCTAATCATCGTATTGATTTGATTGGGAAAGAAAATAAGACATTAAATCTAGAGGAAGGCTATCAGTTTCTTACAAATCATACATTTACATATAATGATCATGGGCGTATTAAAATAGCCAAGACTCTTGTATTAAAAACACCTCATCATACAAGAAAGTTTGTTTTTCAGTTAGGAAGTGGTGCTTATTATGTTACTTAATCATAAAGGAAATACACTTATTGAGTCACTTTTCGCATTATCTATTTATTTGATGATTGTGGTTTATTTTGTTGGATCTTTGACTGTATTGAATAAGGCACAGCTTAGATTTAGATATGCTCAAGAAAATAGTAATAAACAGGAATTACGCATTGTAGAGGAAGGAGATGATCTCCAATCAAAACTCAAAGAGGCTTTACGCTTTTAGAAATGTTGTTGTCTTTAAGTATTTGTTTCATGATTGTTTTGAATGTACCTTCTATCATACGTGTTTTGAAGGTCCCTGTAGTGAGTCATAATCAGGATATTGCGGTAGGT
>ULZB01021537.1_pt1 | contig 12735 bp, 8 predicted proteins | sample 1962691 | NCBI WGS metagenome assembly ULZB01 (sample SAMEA4835878, study PRJEB28245) | human gut metagenome | biome: gut microbiome; material: fecal sample | place: Denmark | collected 2008 | reverse complement strand
GTCTGGCTTTTTCTTTTAAGTGTAGAAATAGAAATCAGATAGTTCACAAAATCTTCACATAAAATTAGCACTCACCTCTTGACAGTGCTAATAAACGGTGCTATAACATAGCTAAAGATAAGGAAAGGGATTAAGAAAGAAGATAAAAGAAAAAATCCCGGAACTTATAACATACAAATTCGACACCTCAGGTTTCTCTGACAGTGCTAAACATACAAAAGTCTAAGTGCCTCAAGGTTCCATAAGGAGCTGAGATTTCCGACACTGGTTTGAAATTGAAAGGAGTAATGACTTATGTTAAGACCTAGTATTTTTGGAGAAAGTTTATTTGATGATTGGATGGATGATTTCCCATTCGGTAAGGAATTTGAAAAGGAAATGTTTCCGGAGAAAAGCCCGTTGTATGGCAAACATGCTAAGAACATGATGAAGACGGATGTCCGTGAAACAGATGACAGCTATGAAGTAGACATTGATCTTCCTGGATTTAAGAAGGATGAAGTAAATGTCAAACTGGAAGATGGCTACATCACCATTTCCGCTGCAAAAGGTCTGGATAAGGATGAGAAAGATAAGAAGAACGGTAAGTATATCAGACGTGAACGTTATGCCGGCAGCATGAGCAGAAGTTTCTATGTTGGTGACGGTATCAGTCAGAAGGATATACATGCAAAATATGAAAGTGGTATTCTTCGTCTGACCCTTCCAAAGAAAGCACCGGAAGCAATCGAAAAGGAGAACTTCATTGCCATCGAATAAAATGTGTTGATATCGAGCCGTGCGAATAAAAAACATGACCCCTTATGTATATGTATACAGATATAAGAAAGGGAGTGTAGATCATGGATAAGAATCCAAAGCATCCATTGAAGAAAAAGAAAGCAGTTCAGAAGGTATGTGCAACAGCTAATCATAATGCACAGGAGGTTGAAGCTGCAGCACCAAAGTCAAAGAAACATACTTATTAGAGTGAATAAATCAACAAATAAAGAAAAGGTTCCCCGCATTTGCCTGTAGCCCGAAGAACTACAGGAGACAAGTGCGGGGGATTTTTTTGCTTTATAGGAACAGAAGTATCATCGGAAGCATTTTCATCGAAGGCATTTGGTGACAAAATCAAAAAAATATACATGGAGGAGTGCAAAAAAACACAGTTCTGTGATACTCTATAAACGGAGGTGGTTTTATGCAGGAACAAAAAGGAGCAAAAATAGGAGCATTTGTTTTCTTTTGCTTTGGTGTGATGATGCTTGCCCTCGGAGTCTGGGGCATAACAAACCTGTATGATCAGGGAGGAATCTTAACATGGGGGATTGTACTTGGATTCGGATTGATATTTGCATTGACAGGAATCGTATTGTTTATTAATTCGATGGAAAGTGTATCCAATCGGGTCAAACAATTACTGGGTTGCATTCTGGGAACTTTGGTATTCATGAGTTTTGGCTTTGTAGGTCTTTGGGCAAAAGGGTTAGGCATTATGAGACTTTTCCTTTTGTTTTTCGGTGGTATAGGAGTGCTGCTTCTGATACAGGGAATTCGTAACTTTATAAAAGGAGAGAGCGATGATGTCGTTCAGACTTCCGGATATAACAGTCAATATGGCGAATATAATAGTCAGTCCGGATACAACAGTCAGTCCGGATATAACGGCCCATATGGTGTGTATGGCAGCCAACCCGCAGACATAATAATAGAAAATAGCGAGAAAACATCACCATGGGCTACAGATACCGGGCAGGATTCACAATGGCAGCAGGGAACTCCGGGTACACCATTTTCAGGAGATGCTGGAAAGAAGGTCTATACCAGTCAGGTAAATGATGATGCTGTAGGATATGGGAGTGGACTGTCACCGGAATTTGATCGGATGATGAACGGCATGGATATGGATCCTGCACAGCGGGAGCAGGCAAGAAAGGTTGGTTCCGCAGTTCGGAAAGGCGCGAATATTTATGCCGGAGTCATATGTATTGTAGTTGGAGCCGGCTTTATATTAGTAAATGGCATTAGTGTGCTTAGCTTTATTTTTATGCTCATTCAGACGGCCAGCCTCACGATTGTTATGGGTCCTTTGTTTCCAACGGTAATGTCAGCGGCATTGTTGATCGTAGGTGTATTCATGATTGTTCGTGGGGTGAAGATCCTCCAGGGAAAAATAAATAAGTGATACTTATCTGAAAGACATACAAAATCACTTGCATAAGTGAAGCGACAGAGCAGACCGGTAGAAATAGTTTGCGATTTACATACAGGCAGGAGGACAAAAGGTGAATCAGATGGAATTAACGATTTTGGATTTTATACAGGAGCATATGAGAAATGCATTTCTTGATGTAGTGATGCCATTTGTATCGACACTTGGAAATGCAGGGTTCATCTGGATCGCACTTACGATCGTGCTGTTGATCAGTAAGAAACACAGAAAGACAGGAATCCTGATGGCACTTGCACTGGTATTTGATGTTATATTTTGTAATGGCATATTGAAGAATGCGGTAGCAAGGACAAGACCCTTTGATGTAAATACAGCGATTTCTCTGTTAGTGAAGAAGCCGACAGATTATTCATTCCCATCCGGTCATACGGCAGCGTCCTTTGCAGCAGTAACTGCATTGTTTTTTGCAAAAGAGAAATACCGGTATCCGGCACTGGTGCTTGCGGTGCTGATCGCATTTTCCAGACTATACCTGTATGTGCATTACCCGACCGATATCTTAGGTGGCATTCTGGTTGGAATTCTGTGTGGAGTAATAGCATATCTGATTACAAGAAAGAAACTGAAGTTTGGTTCAATGAACGGATAGAAAGAAAATGGGGGCTGGTTATCACCTGAATAAAGGCGAATAAAGAATTAACAAAATTTAACAATTATTTTCGTTTTCTTTCCATAAGAATGTAGTAGAATGGTGTAAAAGTTTTAAGAACACAGACCAGAGAGGAAATCTTATGGACGATACAAATGCAAATCAGATCAATCCTTCGATCCGGGGACTGACAGAAAACGAAGTAAAGAAACGAATCGAAAAAGGGCTGACGAATCAGACCGATATATCGACGGATAAAACGACGAAAGAGATCATTCTGTCGAATACACTTACATACTTTAACTTAATATTTCTTATTATCACAGTATTATTGATCCTAGTTGGTTCTTTTCGGAACCTGACCTTTCTGCCGATCATCATAGGTAATACATTGATCGGTATCATACAGGAGCTGCGTGCGAAGAAGACACTGGAAAAAATGAATTTCTTAAATGCACCTCATGCAGATGTAGTCAGAGATGGGGTTTTACAGCAGATCCGTTCGGAAGAACTGGTAAAGGATGATGTCATTTTACTGACAACCGGAAAGCAGATCTGTGCAGATGCGGTTGTTATCGATGGCAGCATTCAGGTAAATGAATCCCTCCTTACCGGTGAAGCGGACGAGGTAGAAAAGACGAGCGGCAGTTCTCTGTTATCCGGCAGCTTTGTGGTGTCCGGTGAATGTTATGCCAGACTGGAAAAGGTCGGAAATGAATCCTATATCTCAAAACTCAGCATGGAAGCAAAGACCATGGGAAGCGGTGAACAGTCCGAGATGATCCGGTCGATCAACCTGATCGTAAAATGGGTTGGTATCATCATTATACCGATCGGTATTATTCTGTTCTGGCAGAGCCATTTCGTAAATGATGACTCGATCCGGAAGAGTGTAACCTCGACAGTTGCAGCTATCCTTGGTATGATCCCGGAGGGGTTATATCTTCTTACTACGATCGCACTGGCACTCAGTACGATGAATCTGGCAAAACGAAAAGTCCTGCTGCACGATATGAAAAGTATCGAGACGTTGGCGCGTGTCGATGTGTTATGTGTGGATAAGACCGGAACGATCACAGAACCGATTATGAGTATCAAGGATGTATTCTTAAGTAAGGACAGCCGGAATCCGTTAAAGACGACGGACGAATTAAAGGGGCTGCTGATCGATTATACATCAGCGTCACAGGATAATAACGCTACGATGGAGGCATTGAAGAAATATGCCGATGAGGCAGACAGTAGTGTCGGAAAACACAGAGTACCGCTTGATCGTCTGGCATTTTCATCCAGTTTGAAATACGGCAGTATTACATTTTCGGATGGCATCTATCTGCTTGGCGCACCGGAATTCATCATGCGGGATGATTATGCGTCAATCGAGAAAGAGATCCTTCCTTATGCCGAAAAGGGAGATCGTGTGCTGTTATTTGGAAGATATGAAGGAAGCAGTATTGCAAATGGATTATCTGACAGTGTAACACCGCTTGGCTTTGTGGCACTGGCAAATCCGATTCGTGAAAATGCGGTAAAGACTTTTGCATACTTTAAGAGTCAGGATGTAGCGATCAAGGTTATATCCGGTGATAATCCAAAGACGGTATCACAGATTGCAGTTCAGGCGGGTATTGACAACGCAGAAAGTTATGTGGATGCGACGACACTTGATACGGATACGAAGATTAAGAAAGCCGTACGGGAATATACGGTATTTGGTCGTGTGACGCCGAAGCAGAAGCAAAAGCTTGTGCAGGCACTTAAAAAGCAGGGGCATACCGTGGCGATGACAGGTGATGGTGTCAATGATATCCTTGCAATGAAGGATGCGGATTGCAGCGTGGCGATGGCATCTGGTAGTGAAGCTGCAACACAGGCAGCACAGGTCGTTTTGCTAGATTCAGATTTTGCACATATGCCGGATGTGGTATACGAAGGACGACGGGTTGTAAATAATGTACAGCGTTCCGCCAGCCTGTTCCTTGTTAAGAATATATTCTCACTGTTGATGTCGCTGTTCTCGGTTATCTTTATGATCACCTATCCGCTGGAACCGGCACAGATCTCATTGGTCAGTATGTTTACGATCGGTGCTCCCGGATTTCTGCTGGCACTCGAACCGAACAGAGACCGGATCAAAGGACATTTCCTTACAAATGTTATGTTCAAAGCATTTCCGGGTGGCCTTACTGATGTAATTGCGGTTGGTGCGTTGGTAATCTGCGGTGAGGTATTTGCCCTGCCGGGAGAAAGCATCGGTACGATCGCAACAATGGTGCTTTGCGTTGTTGGCTTTATGATCCTGTTTAAGATCAGTGAGCCGTTAAACAAGATGAAATATGGTGTGATCGGACTGAACATCGTTGGATTTATATTCTCAGGATTTTTCCTGAAGAAGTTATTTGCATTGACTGATCTGTCAAATATCTGCGTACTGCTTATGGTGGTATTCGGATTCGCGGCAGAATCCCTGTTCCGCTACCTCACCCTGTTGGTGGAGAAGCTGCAGGAATACTATAAAAAGAAAAAGCCAAAGCTTAAGAAATATCTGGAGCTTAAATAGAGACAGGCAGCCTACAAAGCAGGGCTGCCTAATTTTTTTGAGGTCAGAAAAAATCCTTGACTTGGAGCGAAGTCAAAGGACTATAGTGAGAAAGTAAGTTATAATAGAAGAAAAATAAAAGAAAAGGAGATTATCATTATGAGTAAGAAATTAGTAGCATATTTTTCAGCAAGCGGAGTTACTGCAAAGGCAGCAGGGAAACTGGCAAAGGCAGCAGATGCAGATCTTTTTGAGATCAAACCGGTACAGCCATATACAAGAGCAGATCTGGACTGGATGAATAAAAAGAGCAGAAGCAGCATAGAGATGGCAGACAAATCTTCTAGACCGGAAATCGCAGAAAAGGTTTCTAATATGGCAGACTATGACGTGATCTTTGTAGGCTTCCCAATCTGGTGGTATGTAGCACCGACGATCATTAACACATTCTTAGAGCAGTATGACCTGTCCGGTAAGAAGATCGTGTTATTTGCAACCTCCGGCGGAAGCGGATTCGGTAAGACTGTTGAGAATCTGAAAGGCAGCGTTGCAGCAGATACCATTATCAAGGAAGGCAAGCTGTTAAATGGCAGTATCTCAGAAGCGGAGCTTCGTGCCTGGGCGAAAGAGATCGCAGAGTAGGGCGTTGCATCCCCGGAAGAATCATACATATATAAGAGGTGTTTGTGCGTATTGACATCACATTTTATTTCCTATAAAATTAATGATACAGTACGTATCAAAAAGGAACATGGTAATGAACAAATCAGAGAAACAAAAAGCAAAAGAAAATGAACGACGACAGCGGATCCTGGATACTGCATTTCGAATCTTTGTAGAAAAGAAGATTGAAGCGGTAAGTATGGGCGAGATCGCAGAGGCGGTCGGTATCGGCAGGGCGACCTTATTCCGGTGTTATTCGAATAAGACAGAACTGGCGATCGCAGTCTGTATGGCACAGTGGAAATCATATCTGGATGAGCTCGATAGAAACAGACCGATTTCATCGGTTCAGGATATTCCGGCGATCGATCGATTCATATTCACGCTGGACAGTTATATTGAAATGTATCTGAACCATAAGGAACTGCTTCAGTACAATGATAACTTTAATCACTACGTCACACATGAGGGCGTAGATCCGGAACAGTTTGAGAATATTCATACGTCGGTGTATTCGGCTGATACCCGATTGCATATGATGTATGAGAAAGCAAAGGAAGATCATACCTTTCGCACGGATATACCGGAGGATGAATTTATCCGTGTGACCGTACATACGATGATGGCAGCATGTACCTACTACGCGGGAGGCTTTATATGGGGCGCAGAGGATAACAGGGATTATATGCCGGAGTTGATACGTTTAAAGGAAATGATCATAAACTATGCGACAGCATCCGTATAACAGGATGCAGGGGTACTAGGGATATAAGGGATACGTGCATGAATGAAAGGGAGGTAAATATGAGTAAATTAAAAACAAAGAGAAAAAAGCATTATCTGGCAGCCGCCATGCTTGCCATGCTTGCGATTGCGACGCCGATAACGCTTTATGGGTCTGTGACAACATATGCACAGACGGATGACGCGGCCGGGGCAGAATCTGGTGAAGATACTGGTGAAGTAACCAATGAAGAAACCGGATATCACTATCAGAAGACTGGTGAACCATTGGTGGAGGAAAAAGATAGCAACGGAAATATATGGCGGATCTATGCAGCTGCAGAAAATACAGCAGATACGGAAGCTACGGCAGACACAGCAGATGCAGTGGATACAGAAGATACATCAGTGAAAAAATATATTGCTACGATCACATATGGAGGCGTAGATACAAACAGCAGCAGGGCTGGTGAGTTTAGTGTATTCTCAGGTTATGCAGACGTATTTGCCAAGTACAATATCGTGCAGGTAGAAGTTGGAGAAGGACTGACATATTTTAATGTATATAGTCCACCAGAAAATCTCCAGTATGAATATATCTATCTTCCAAGTACGATGCAGAAATTAACAACAGCACTGGTGCAGCAACAGAAGAAGCTGAAGGAGATCACGATTCCGGCATCTGTTACAGAATTCAATTCAGGTTCGTTCAATCATGGCATGTTCTATATGGATGAGTCACTGGAGAAGATTACATTTGAGGAAGGATGCAAGCTTACTTCATTTGGAAAGAATGTTCAATATTTACTTTACGGTTGTAAGTCTTTAAAAGAATTTACGGTTCCGGCTTCCATTGAAACGATACCGGAGAGGTGCTTTTATAATTCACAGTATCTTGAGACAATCCGGTTCGAAAAAGGCTCAAAGGTTGAAAGCATAGGAAAGGAAGCTTTTTATGCCTGTTACGCTTTGAAAGATGTTGAATTAGCGGAAGGACTTACAACGATCGGAGAATCAGCATTCCGAAATCTGGATCAGATGGAGAAGCTTGTGATTCCTGGTACAGTCACAACGATCGGTATATGTGCATTTTATGATTGTGACGGATTGCAGGAGATCGCAATTCCGGATTCCGTGACATCAATTGGAAAAGCAGCATTTGCATATTGCGGTAATGTTACCGATATACAACTTCCTGATCAGTTAGAGATGATTGAAGAGCAGGCTTTCATGGGATGCTCAAAGGTATCATCACTTCGGATTCCGGACAGTGTTAAGACAATTAAAGATGAAGCGTTCCGTTATATATATATAACCGAGCTGCCGTATATGCAGAACGTGACTACCATTGGAACTCGGGCATTTAGCATCAGTAATCTGCGAAGCCTTGAATATCCAAAATGCTTGACGGATTTTACAGCGACTTCATTGGATGGTGGCGGAAATGCAAAAATCAGGTACATAACATTTGAAGACGGATGTGCCTTGAATACCTTGCCAGAAGGTTTATTTTCTACATATAAAGAAAATAATACAAATCTGAAAGAACAACGTGAGATTAAGCTGCCTCTTTCTTTAAAAGAGTTAAATATGAATGTATTTTGTGGTTCGTGGAACAGAACGATAGTGGAGATTCCGCACACAGATAAGGATTCTTTGCAGTTAACTTTAACAGATTATGGAACTACATCGAAAGAGACGATAGGGAAAAGTTTAAAGATGATGTATTATACAGTACATTCATTTGAGGTTTACAGATGCCTGACAGAGACCTTTGGTGTGCCAAGAGATCACATCACTTTCCATGAGGAAAAGGTGGGTTGGAAATTGGCCGGTGTAAAGGATGGCATATATACCTATACGGCAGAATGTAGTACATGTGGAGAAGTCAGCAAGAGCCTGACCTATGATGAAAACGGATTTGCAACGGTGGATGGTTCTTATCAGCCGGCTGAGCAGGTCACGGCAGAGAATTGTAAGGCATTTGGATTAGACGAAAACTACATAGGATACTATGCAGTAAGCAATGCTGGACAGTTATACTGGTTTGCTGATTATGTAAATGGAAACGGAGATGATGCTACGGCACATCTGTCGGAGAATGTCGTTCTTTGCAATGATATCGAGATGAATGATACAAGTGAATGGGATGTATGGACAGATGAAACGACAAATGTGATCAACTGGCCATCTCTCGGATCTTATAATGTTAATTTTACGAAATATAACATTATGTATCAGGGAGTTTTTGACGGAAATCATAAGACGATCCGGGGCTTGTATCGGAAAAATCCGGGTTATGATAATCAGGGCGGACTGATCGGATATATTGGCAGATCGGGAGCTTTAAAGAATCTGACGATAGAGAAGTCTTATGTAACTGCATGTGCAGTATTTGCAGGTTTCAATAATGGATCCGTTACGAACTGTACAGCCGGAAGACTGCGCACAAAATATTGTGGGCATGGCGGTGCTGTTTTTGTATATAAGAATTATGGAATTATGGATGCCTGTGTGAATACAGCAGATGTAGAATGGATCGATAAACAGCGTGAAAATTGCTTTGGCATAGTAGATATGAATTATGGCATTGTAAAAAACTGTGTCAATCGTGGAGCAATCGACAATACCGGAGGACGCATTAGCGGAGATGTGGGAGGAATTTGTGATTGGAATAAGGGCAAGATCCTGAACTGTTATAATGAAGCGCCAATTACATCAACCGGTCAGGCAGCCGGTATTGTAAGAGATAACAAGGGATATGTTGCTAACTGCTATAATAAAGGAGCACTTACAGGAACATATGTCGGAGGTATTGCAGCAGGAACCGGTGTGGCAGAAGGCGGTGATGTAATAATCGTAAATCCATCCATTGGGGGGTGGGAAGATACATCCGGCGGATCTTCAGATGATTCGGGAAGCGGTTCTACGGAAGCGGAGGAATTGGTTCCGGTTTCTCTGTCACAGTATGGAATCTATTATTGTTATAATACAGGAGCTGTTACAGCTTCGGACAGTTGCGCCGGAGGTATTGCTGCTTATGCAATATGTAGTAAGGGTACGATCTACGGCTGTTATAATACAGGAGATGTTGAAGGTGGTTCCCATACCGGAGGAATTGTAGGAGGGGTAGAGAATGCTCTGATAAGAGACTGCTATAATTATTCCACGAATATAAAGACAACAAATGTTGCAACCAGCTTCCAGAATAATGAACCGCATGCATTTGCAGCGCCTATTGCAGGTTGTGTTTCATCTTATTTGGGAAATGCAGTGGTATCTGCCTGCTGTTATGTGGGAGATATTGATGTGGAAGCTTACGGATATTCCATGGATTTGAAGGGACATAAGGTGACATTTACTGATAATGAAGCTATGACAGCGGAAGATTTTGAATCCGGTAAGGCTGCCTGGAAACTGCAGAATGGTATCAATGAAGATCTGAAGGCTTCCGGAGGAAAGCAGTTATTTGTATGGAAACAGATAATAAGCGGAGCAGAAATCGAACGATATCCGTATCTTGATTTAACAGAGGAAGAAACAAGTAGAAGCGTTATGCAGATGACCTTCCATTATACGACCGGTGGTAAAGATCTTGCAGGATATGGATATACGAATTACAACCATGCAGTTACCGAGACCCAGGCACCGACTGTAACAGGAAAGAATGATACGATTCATACATTCGACTGGTATGAAGATAAGGAACTTACGACCTTGTATGATTTCACGCATGTATTAACTACAGATAAGGATGTATATGCAGAAGCATATGACCTGTACACTCTGGAATTTAAATTGACGGAAGGTAGTTATGCATCGGCAAGCGTTGATAAGAAGAAAGTGAAAGAGCTTATCACCGAGACCGGTGAGACTGTTGTATTTACAGTAACACCGGATACAGGATGCATATTAGAAGGGGTAAGCTTAGAAGGCAAGACATTGACGCCGGATGAGGATGGCAATTATACGATATCCGATATCTCGGCAAATCATACGGTAGAGATTACAACAAAGGAAACAGAGGTTACATTTACCTACAAGGCCGGCGAGCATGGAACAGTAAAATGGGTAGGTGACAAGACCGGTTCCGGTGAATTGACAGAGACGATCAAGGCAGTAAGTGGAACGCCAAAGGGAGTTCTTCCGGTAGCAGATCTTGGCTGGCATTTCGTGAAGTGGGTTGACAGCAAGGAGGGTAGTCCGTCCTATTCCATAACCGGACTCTATCCAACTGCGGTAAACGGTGTTTTTGAGGGTGAGACCTACACAGCAATCTTTGAAAAGAATATAGAGACCTATGCGATCTCCGGAACTGTTCGCGATCCGGAAGGCAATCCTGTGCCGGGGGTAACAGTTAAATTAAAAGGAAACGATGATACAAAAAAGACGACATCAGCAGAAGATGGCTCTTATCGGTTCGAGAAATTAGAAGAGGCAGAATATCAGTTAGCAGCCATAAAGTACTATGAGAATAACTGGAAGGCAGAGAGTGAAACAGTCGGTGTCAGATTAGAGGAATCGGATGTAACCGGTCGGGATCTTAAGCTTTCGATGAACAGAGCGACAAATACGAAACCTGACGGAATCATCGAGTATTACAGAGTTACACTTACAGAGAATGCGCGGGACTATCTGGAAGAGACAGGTGGCGACGTAGTTGAAGACTCAGACTATACATTATCGGCAAGAGATCGATACAGCAATGCCCATGCGGTTGTCTATGTGTACGAAGCGGTGAGGGGATTTGATGGCAACTATTATAAACTGTCTGATGAAGTGGCAGAGGCACTTAAGACAGATGGCAGATGCTATACCATTAAGAACATTGGAAAAGACTACATCATAGATGTGAAAGCAGAAGATGTGATCCCGAACCGGTATGAGGTTACAATCCCATCCGGTGGGGATGATTATACGATCCTTCCGGAGAAAGAGGGAGAAACGATCAGTTATGGCGAGGATTATTCCTTTACAGTTAAGGCTGCAGCCGGTCGATGTGTTCTTGTATCTGCAAATGGCACAAGGATAGAATTTGCAGATGGAAAGTATACGATCAAAAATGTGACAAAACCACAGAAGATCGTGGTTGAATTTGCGGATCAACATACCTGTGGAGAATGGAAGGTTGTTACACCTGCTACCTATGATGCGGCAGGAGAAGAAACAAGAACCTGTTCTGTATGTGGAGCGGTTGAGAGAAGAGAGCTGGCACAGCTTATCTGTGATCATGAGGCAAAACGTCTGATAACAGATAAGAAAGCAACCTGTACGGCGGCAGGAAGCGGACATTACGTTTGTGATACATGTGGAAAGACAGTGCAGACAAATGTCAGTATAGCAGCAAAGGGTCATACCTGGAGTGCATGGACAGTGACAGTGAAGCCGACTACCTCAAAGGCAGGGGAAGAAAGCAGAACCTGTTCCGTATGTAAACAGGCTGAGAAACGTCAGGTCAGCAAGTTGAGCCAGAAAAAATATAAGATTACTTATAAGTTAAATAAGGGTAAGAATAACAAGAAGAATCCGAAGACCTATACATCAGCGAAGAAGGTTGTATTAAAGAAACCGACCCGGAAAGGATATGCATTCAAGGGATGGTATACAAATAGTAATTATACGAAGAAGATAACCTCGATCAAGAAAGGTTCAAAGAAGAATTATACCGTATATGCGAAGTGGTCGAAGGTAAAGGTGAAGAAGACAACCGGACTTAAGGTTACGAATACGAAGGGCAAGAATCTGGTTGTGAAGTATTCCAAGGTATCCGGGGCAAAGGGATATCAGATCACATACGCGACCAATTCTAAGTTCACCAAGAGTAAGAAGGTCGTCAATACAACGAAGAGAACGAAGACCATAAAGAAGCTGAAAAAAGGAAAGACCTATTATGTACGGGTCCGTGCATATAAGAAGGATTCCACAGGCAGGAAAGTATATGGTAAATACAGTAAAGTAATGAAGGTCAAGATAACAAAATAAGATCAAGACAAAGGAGCATGA
>ULZB01028706.1_pt1 | contig 12752 bp, 11 predicted proteins | sample 1962691 | NCBI WGS metagenome assembly ULZB01 (sample SAMEA4835878, study PRJEB28245) | human gut metagenome | biome: gut microbiome; material: fecal sample | place: Denmark | collected 2008 | reverse complement strand
GATTGTAGTAAGAAGCAACTGTCTCCTTAATTGTGTCAGGAGTCGCTTCTTTTTTAGTAATTGTCGTTGTGTTATCAGGATTATCAAATGCTTCTAAAGCAAAATCCAAGCTGATATGATCAAGATTTTGTCCACATACTACTTTATAGAATAGAAGTGTTGTAATAGCGCCTTCTAAGTCTCTCACATCCTTATTGAAATGAGAGGCAATAAAATCTAATACTTCTTCATCAATAGGATAATCAATCATACGTGATTCAATCTTTTTCTTTAAGATAGCTTTAGCTGTTTCAAATTCAGGATTATCAATAGTGACTGTTAAACCCTGTCTAAAACGAGAAACAAGGCGGTTTTCCATCCCTTTTAGCTCTACAGGAGGTTTATCACTTGTAATAACAATCTGTTTTCCTGAATGTTGTAAAGTATTGAAGATATTAAAGAACATCTCCATACTTCCCTCTTTATTCGCAATAAACTGGATATCATCAATCAATAATATATCCACACTACGATAACGACGATTAAAAGTTGCAATCGTGTTATTGCCAATAGCTTCTACATAATCATTCACAAATGCTTCTGCATTTGTATAAAGAATACGTTTACCTGGAAATTTAGTTTTCACATAGTTACCAATCGCATTCAACAAATGTGTTTTTCCAAGTCCGGAATTACTATGAAGGAATAAAGGATTATATGTACCAGGTTTTAATGCGACAGCAAGTGCTGCATTTTGAGCAATTCTATTACAATTACCCACAACAAAGTTATCAAAAGTAAGATCTGCACTTAAATGATCATCAAAATCTTCTACTTCTTCCTTAACTTCTACTACAGGAGCCTTTGCCTTATTCATATTCTCATATTCCTGGTTTGACATCACCTTTATAGTGGCTTTAATACCTGACACTTCATAGAAGAATTCTGCAAGCTGCTCACTTGCATCCTCAATAAAGGTCTTATTAAAAACCGATTCTATAGTAATAATTAATTCATTGTTCTGCAGTTCTTTAGCCTCTGTCTGGGTGAATATTGAGTCGAATACGATCTTATCGTCACTGTTTTCTCCATAGCGATTGAGGGTTTCTGTCCAGAACTGCTTTAAGTTGTCCATATATTCACCTTCCTTTGCACCCCTCATTATAAAAGAAAATGTGACTAATGACTAGTGAATATTGATTATTCACAGCATGGATGTGCACAAAAAATAGTGAATAAGTAGTTGTTCATAGGTTATTCAGATAGTTTTTCACACGATATTCACATTTTTATTGTGAAATCATCGCTATTTTTTTGAATTCTTCACACTTATTCACAAATATTGAGAATATTTAAAAATTATCTTTGCACGCGTAAAATTGTGAATATATGTGCAGTATTTCCTCTATTCACCAGTTATTCATAATATTGTGCACATAAAAAAATATGTTATATAGAAGAAAAATGAATGTTTTACACAATATGTGAATGAATGAATTCCAATGGGGAATGAAGTGTGGAAAATAGTTGTGAAGAAGCAAAAACTGTTGAATATAAGCCAAAATTTCTTATAAATAATATTGACTTAAAATAGTATTTCCCATATAATGACACTGCATATGTTATGTAGTATAAAAAAAGTAGCTACATATTGGAGGTGTAAAAAGAATGAAAAGAACATATCAGCCAAATAAAAGAAAAAGAGCTAAGACTCATGGCTTCAGAGCTAGAATGGCAACTGTAGGTGGACGTAAAGTTATCGCTAGACGTCGTAAAAAAGGAAGAAAAGTATTATCTGCCTAAAAAAAATCCACTTTAATGTGGTTTTTTTTCTAAAAGAAATATGAAAAAAGAATTACGTGTAAAGAAAAGTACTGAATTTGAAACCATTATAAAGAAAAGAAAAAGCGTAGCGAATAGAGAGTTTGTATTATATTGGAATCCTAATGATCTAGAGCATATGCGTATTGGTTTATCAGTCGGTAAGAAAATAGGGAATGCCGTTGCCAGAAACAAGACTAAGAGACAAGTGAGAATGATGGTTCATGAATTGTTCACAAAAGAAGACCATAATGATTACATTCTGATTGTTAGAAAACCCTATTCTCAGAATGATTTTGAACAGAACAAGAAATCTCTTCAAAATCTATATTTAAAAATGAAAAAAAGAACGGAGAAGTAAAAATGGTATTAGATCCTCGTACAAAGAAGTACTTAAAGATCTTTGCGGTGATTGCTTTAGTGTTCATTTTTACAGGGTGTACAAGTAATGTTGACAAGAACGGTCATTTATTAGCAAGCCGTGCTATCACTGAATCAACACCATGGTCACTAAAAGCAGGATTTTTTGATTTTATTCTTACAATTCCTATCGCAAAGGGAATCCTATTAATCACTTCATGGACAGGTAATGTCTTATGGGGTGTCATCTTAATGACTATTCTTATCAACTTGATTATCTTACCAGTTATGATCAAGTCTACTATTTCTACACAGAAGATGCAGATGCTTCAGCCAGAAATGGAAAGAATCCAGAACAAGTATCGTGGTAAGAATGATCAGACTAGTCAGATGCGTATGCAGAATGAAATTATGAACTTATACAAGAAAAATAACGTTTCTATGTTTGGTTCATTATGGACTTTCTTAACATTACCTATCATGTTCGCAATGTATGGTGCTGTTCAGAGAATCCAGATCTTGTATACATCACAGGCATTTGGTATGAATTTAGGTTTAACACCTTTATCTCAGATCACTAGTGGTAAATTCATTTATATTGCCGTTATTTTAGTTATGGCTTTATCTCAGTTCTTCGCTATCGAAATCAACAACTTAATGTTGAAGAGAAACAAGAAGTATAAACCTTCTGCTCAGCAGAACCAGATGAAGACTATGAATATCGTAATGACATTAATGATCATCTACTTTGGTTTAATCATGCCAACAGCTATGTCATTCTATTGGATTACAACTAACTTAATTACTGTAGTTAGAACAGTATTTATTCAGATTCAGTATATTGAAAAGCAAGAAAATCAGAAAGACACTAATGTAATTAGGTAATCATTATGAATACTTATGAAGCTAAAACAGAAGAAGAAGCATTAAATTGTGCTTGTCAGGACTTAGGTATTACACCAGAAGAATTCCATTATGAAGTTGTTGAAGTTCATAAGGGAATATTCAGTAAGAAAGTTGTTATTGCTGGATGGTGTGAATCTATGGTTGAAGAATATGTAGGGCAGTTCGTAGAAAGAACATTAAGTTCTTTAGGTTTCGAAACACAGACTACTGTCTTCAAACAGGATGATCGTATCTACTGTAATGTAGAAACAAGTAATAACTCAGTTGTGATTGGTAAGAATGGTGTTATTTTAAGAGCATTAAACTTCATTACTAAGAGTGCTGTGAATACTCAGTTCAAACAGCGTATTGAAATCTCTGTAGATATCAATGGTTATAAAGAACAGAGATACCAGAAGGTTGCTGCAATGGCTAAACGTTTTGGTAAGAAAGTACAACATTCTAAGATCAATATGAAGTTAGATCCTCTACCAGCTGATGAAAGAAAAGTAATTCATCAGGTGATTGCGGAAATGCCACATCTAGCAACACAGTCACACGGTGAAGGTAAAAACCGTTACTTAGAAATTTATTATGTTGATTAAAGAAGGCTCTGCCTTCTTTTTTTTTCATTCTTTTGATAGAATGGATAGGAAGGGAGATGCGCATGAAAAAATTGAATTTATTAGAAGGACGTATTGTCCCTCTTCTTATAAAATTAACACTACCTATTATTGGTACATCATTTCTAGAAATGGCCTATGCACTGATTGATATGCTTTGGATTGGAAAGCTTGGTGCTTCCTCTATTGCGGCAGTTGGTGTAGCAGGTATGTTTAGCTGGTTATCGCAGGGACTCGCAATGATTGCGACACAGGGTGGACAAGTTAAAACAGGACATTCATTAGGTGCAGGTAATCAAGAAGCAGCTACAGATTATGCTTCATCTGCGATTCAGTTAGGGATTATATTCGCACTATTATTCTCTTTCTGTACAGTTGTATTTTCAAGTTTCTTTATTGGTTTATTTGGCTTATCATCACAAGCTACTGTTAATCAGGCTATTAACTATTTACGTATTACATGTGGTTTGATTATCTTTAACTTCTTAAATATTATTATGACTGGTATTCTAAATGCCTCTGGTGATAGTCAGACACCATTTCAGTGTAATAGTGTTGGTTTGTTATTGAATATTGTTTTAGATCCATTCTTTATCTTTGTATGTGATCTAGGTGTTGTAGGTGCAGCACTTGCCACAGTATTAGCTCAGGTTTCTGTATTCCTACTATTTATGAGACATAACTTTAAGAAGAATACACTACTTAAACATATTTCATTGAAGAAGGTTTATTCAAAGTTTTATTATAAGAATATACTTAGAATTGGTTTTCCATTAGGATTACAGAGTATGTTATTTTCTGTATGTTCAATGGTAGTCGCTGCATTTGTAGCTGAGTTTGGAGATGCAGCTGTTGCAGCACAGAAGGTAGGTACACAGGTAGAAAACATTTCTTGGTGTATGGCGACTGGATTCCAGACATCTATTAATGCCTTTATTAGTCAGAACTATGGGGCTGGTAAGTATGATCGTGTAGAGAAAGGATATCATACAATGCTGGTATTCTCTATACTATGGGGTATTGTATGTACAAGCTTGATGGTCTTCTTCCCTCATGTGATTTATGGCTTCTTTACTGATGATTTAATGGTAACTCAAATTGGAGAAAACTATCTACGTATTGTAGGTCTATCTGAAACATTTATGATTCTAGAATTAATGATTTCTGGAGCCTTTAGTGGATTAGGAGAAACAATTCCTCCTTCTATCACCAGCATTATATTCACTTTAGGACGTATTCCAGCTATTTTATTAATCTTAAATACATTCCATTTAAATGGTATCTGGTGGGTTATTTCTTTCTCAGGTATTATTAAAGGTCTGGTTAATTTTATTTGGTTCTATAAGTATAAGAAAAGAACACTTAAGGAGGTGTGATTATGAATGATGATATTATTTGTGCTATTGCGACATCTCGTTTAGAAGCCGCTATTTCTATTATTCGTATATCAGGTAAAGGGTGTATTGATTTTGTTCAAAGCTTCTTTACAGGTAATCTAAATAAGAAGTCTCAGACTATTTCTTATGGCTATATTGTAGATGGTGAAGAGAAAGTAGATGAAGTACTTATTTCTATCTATCGTGGACAACATACATTTACTGGTGAAGAAATGGTAGAAATCAACTGTCATGGTGGTGTCTTTATTACGAATAAAGTTCTTTCTTTATGTTTAAAGAAAGGCGCTAGAATGGCTGAGCATGGAGAATTCTCTAAGCGTGCATTCTTAAATGGACGTATTGATTTATCCCAGGCAGAAGCGATTAGTGATTTAATTACAGCTAATAATGATCAGGCAGCTAAACTGGCATTAAAAGGAATACAGGGGAATATCACAAACTTCATTAAAGACTTAAAAGAAGATTTAATTAAAATTATTACTCAGATTGAAGTAAACATTGATTATCCAGAATATGAAGATATAGAAGAACTAACAGCTGAAAAGCTGTTACCTGGTTCTGTATCTTTAAGAAAGAAGATGGATGATATTCTTGATCGTTCTAAGAATATGCATTTAATAAAGGATGGTATTTCTACGGTCATTGTAGGTAAACCTAATGTTGGTAAGTCTAGTTTATTGAATGCATTATTAGAAGAAGATAAAGCCATCGTAACCGATATTGCAGGCACGACTAGAGATGTAGTAGAAGGTTCTATTCGTTTAAATGATATTGTATTAAATATGATTGATACAGCAGGTATTAGAGAAACAGAAGATAAGATTGAACATATGGGTGTTAAGAAGTCTTTATCTTTGATTGATCAGGCCGATTTAGTACTAGTTGTATTAGATGGTTCTAGACCAATAGAGGCAGAAGATAAGGAACTATTAGAACGTACTGAAGGATTGAATAGAATTGTATTAATCAATAAGTCTGATAAGGGCTGTGTGATTGATACAGAAGGTATTCATATTAGTGCTAAAGAGAATCATATAGATGAATTGATTCAACATATTAAAGATGAGTTTGACTTTAGCGCTATTACTAATTCTCAGGCACAGGTACTTGCGAATCAAAGACAGGTACAGTTATTAGAGAAAGCATCACAGTCATTAAATGTTGCGATTCAGGCAATGGAGGATGGTATTCCTACAGACTTGATTGTGACTGATTTATATGATAGCTGGGAGAACTTAAAAGAGATTTTAGGTGAACAGGCTAAAGAAGATTTATTGGATGAGTTATTCAAGAGATTTTGTATAGGGAAATAGAAAATCCTCTAGGTATGTCCTAGAGGATTTTTCTATTGAAAATAAAAGGAAGGTTTTCTCCCTTCCATACTTTAACGCCCTACTCTTGTGGCGGTAGGAGCCGTACTGATAAGGTATTTCTACCTTCGAATAAATTATATGAAATTATGAATTTTTGTCAAGAATTCAGCTGTTTTTATTAAAGGTTTATTAAAGCAGATGAATGGAATGAGTATAATTAGATTGTCTCATAGGTCTATGGTAAGTACAAATGAAGCAAGTTTTTTTCCTCCTTTAATTTAACGTTTAACCTTCCAATAACCCTTTTTCCTTGAACCAACTCTTTCTAAAAGTCCTTTTTTCTTTAATATAACAATATTTCTTGTAATTGTTCTATTACTAATACCTGACAATATTACTGTTAATTGTTTAATTGTAATGTCTGGTTTATTTTTCATTATTTCTAGTATTTTTATTTCTTCCATAGTTATTTCTATCTCATCTTTCACATCATTTTGATGATTTATTATGTTATCAGTACTATCTTGATCATTTATTATGTCACCAGCATCTTTTTGAATATTTATTGTGTCATTTATTATGTCACTAGCACCATTTTGAACATTTATTGTGTCATTTATTATGTCATCAGCGCCTTTTTGAACATTTATTGTGTCATCGGTCCTATTTTGGTCATTTAAACTGTCTTCCTTTCTATCACTATAATTAAGATTTGGCATAATAACAGTAAATTGATACCTATCAGACCTAAAATATGGTTTCTTGTCTTCTTTATAATTAATTTGAAATGCATAGTTATCTATTATTTTCGCAAATCCACTTCCTTTTCGTTCCATATAACCTAATCTATTAAATATATCTGCAAGTACTGGATTTCTCCTAGTAGAAGGTACTGTCAAAGGATCTCTATCTTGAATAATAGAACCATCCGGCATACCACCTGGAGAATATATTTCCATACGATCATCATATATATCAATATGCACTTCACTGCCATAAATAAGATAATCTCTATGTGCTATCGCATTTACTAATGCTTCATGATAACTACGTTCTACATAATCTGGCATTTCTTCTCTGGAATTAGCTGTTTTCCTCCACATCATTTTCGCATTTCTTTTTATGAAAGCTTCACCATTTTCTATTAAAGAAATAACACTACCTTCATATTCTGCTTCATCTAGTGCATCTAAAACACCACTACTTTTATTTAAACCATTCCATCTTGTACAAAATAATCTTGAATGATGTACAGGGCTATCATCTACAATTAAAGAACCAGCTATAGTAAGATAACCTTCCTCATCAGCCAATCCAAATGATATTAAATTCTTTTCGTCAAAACTATAACCTGTCCACTTCTTATATCTTTCCCTTAGTTTTGAAAAAGAATAATCTCTTATTTTATACATAGATTTTTGTGAATCATATGATTTATTACGGCCTCGTAGTACTAATCTTTGAAGTTCCGTAGGAGAGGCTTTAACACTCTCATTTCCAATTCGTATATAAGCTTCTAAAGATCCATCATTATAATAGTAATAAGGCGTTTCATCACCTTTAAATACCTCTAAAATAATTAGAATATTATCTTCTACTTTACGAAAAGACATTTTAAATTCTGGAATTGGATTTAACTTAGTTTTGATTATTTCACTAATTTTTTCTGCATCTTTAACTGGATTATCTAATCCAATGATTTCATTTTCATCAGATACTCCAAAGATTAAAGCGCCACCCAATGTGTTCGCAAAAGCACTAATACTCTTACACCAGCTTTTTGGTTTTCTCAACTCAACCTTTAATTTCTTGTCATATTCTGTTGTTTCACCTACTAGATCATTTATTCTCATTCAAAGTACCTGCCTTAATTTTCTGTTCACTAATATATACTCAAGATATTAAGAATTTTCTTTAAATAAACTAAAGATAAACGCAAAGTTTAAGAAAAATGTTGCTACTAGATCATCAAATTAAGCTTAACATCAGATTTCTTAGCTTATTTCTTAGCTTACAAGCATGTAGGTTATGCTTTATTTTAGTGAAGATAGAGATGTAATGTTAATGCTGGTGGATCATTTACCGCAGAAGAATCGGATAATGTGCATTATACTAATATGGTGCATAACCACCCTACTCTTATGATTGCAGAAGACAAAGATTCTTATAAAGTTGAAAAGGATAGTGAATAATATGGCAAGCATTGTTTTAGACTTACAAAAAGAAATTCTTTCACCAAATTGTGATATTGTTAATGTATTACGAAAGGCACATTTGATTGCTGTAAAATTAAAACTGTCTGATTTTGACCAATGGATTCAATATGAACTGAGCGGATATCCTAATAAAGAATCATGTCCAGAATATAGAAAGGTTCGAGGTACTTTAAAATACTTAAATCAGTATTATGGGTGGTATCCAATTATAATTCAAAATAATGAAATTGAAAAAATTATTTGTGAAAGAAAAATGTCAAATTCTATTTCTGAGATTGTGTTCTTATCTGATTCATCAGAAAATGAATTGATAGCAGAACTTTCTGGTGAGGAAAGTGCATTATTAGATAAAAATTGTAATACTCTAATACCCCAGAGATATGCACTTCATATTTCAATAACAGCAGCTAAAGATATTGAAGAAAAGGTAAAAAATGCAATATTAGATTGGACGTTGAAATTAGAAGAGGAAGGAATTGTTGGAGAAAACATGATGTTTACTGATAAGGAAAAAGATTGTGCAACCAATATTCCACAAACTGTGAATAATTATTATGGACCTACAAGTGTTATAAATTCATCTTCTGGTAATGCTCAAATAGTGTCAGGTAATGGAAATACAGTTTCTTTTCCATATGATAAAGTTAAGGATGTTGTCGATGAAGTGGCAAAGAGTATTAGTGCTTCAAACCTTTCAAAAAATGATATGGAGACAATAACTGAGCTTTTATCTGATATAAAATTAAAAAGCGAAGAGTAAAAGAGACCAGCCATTTTAAAAGGCTGCATTGATTGGATTAAAAGATTTTTTGAGTAACGTGGGTGCAAGTGTTGCTGCTGGAATTATTCAAGCTAAAATTCAAGGATTATTTTAAATAACTATTAAAATCACTCACAAGAAATTCTGATTGTGAGTGATTTTTTGTGCTCATTAAGTAATTCAAAATAACAATAAAGAATCAACGATGAAAATAATAGTGTTAGATACGATAGTTTAAGGTGCCATTTCTTAATAATTATGGCAGTATATTATAATAGTGATATATTAGGAGGCTGATAGAATGTTAAAACATGGTATCGAAATTTAACAAAGACTAGCTAAGGGGATTCTTGGAGGACCGTTTCGATGTGATTTTTCCATTACATTAAACTCTGTATTATATGAAATTTCTATCGAACAAATGGTCATAAGAAAAACTATCATATCAACAAATGAATCTGTGGAATTAGATGATCTAATAGCGGTGTTTAATAAGCTAGATATGCTAATTATGTTAGGTGAAGGACAATTCATACCAATTGAAAAAGCATGGATTATAAAGAATGGCAAATCTGTTGAATCTAAAGAGTTAGATTCAAAAATTGCTATGAGGTTAAATCTATTTAATTCATGTGATTTTACAATTGGAAACCATAGTAAGTTTTTATCGTTTGATCAATATATTGATGATAATGTATTTCTTAAATGGATTAAGATGCTGGAGGAATTAGATATAGTACATCCTATGGTTCTTTATTCTATGGCTGATACAGGTATGCCTATAGATTGTAAAACAGCATTCATAATTGAGTCGTTTGAGTCTTTAACTGACCTTATTGAAAAGTATAATAAGTCATTCATTAGACCTTATGTTCATAAATGGGAATCAGCCTTAAAGAAATACTTATGTGCTATAATTGAGCTATATGGAAAAGACATATTTTGTAAAGAAGATAAAGCTAATGTAGAGAGATTTGCTCAAATATTAGTAAATAGTAGAAATAGGATGGCGCATATAAAATCAAAACAAGGAAGGTATTATCTTAATGGTTCAGAATCTATTTTGTATGCAGTAAAATTATCTTTCCTATATAGACATATTTTGCTTACGTTATTAGAAGTGGATTATAACTTTTATAAGAGTCAGATAACTAAGTTAGTAAATGATTGGGATAATTGGAACGGTATATTAGAAGAATTTCTAAAGAAATTTTAATGTATCCATTCATTATGATGCTTAACTGAATTTAAGACCACCCTCAAGCTAAACTTGCTTTTAGGTGGTCTTTCTGTATATAAAAAAGGGAACCTCAGGTTCCCTTTGATGTTATCTTAATGCTGTACCGAAATGTAATGCTATATAAGCCAATTCATCTTCATTAAATGATTTATGATAATGTTCCTTTACAACATCATTTAAAATCATTGCACATTTATATTCTGTTTCATTTTCAGTTTTAATCTTGCCAGCTAATACATTATCATGGAGCTGTTCATCATTCTTTAAACGCTGAATTGCAGGATAGAAATGCATTGATAATCCCTGATAGAAATCATCATTCTTCTTTAAATTTAATCCTAAACGGTTATTGATTTCCTGTACGGCTTCTAAAGTAATGCTTTCAGTTTCCTGATCAATAATATCGCATTCACTAAAGAAGTCTAAATCTAATAATGTCATGTTTGACAAATACATCGCACAATAACAAATATCGTCTTCAGAAATTTTTACATCATATTTCTTAGATAAATCATAGACGATTAACTGTGAAATCTGATAAGTGTTGGCTTGTTTTAATTGTTCAATCTGAGATGAACTCATTTCGATATAAGATCCAGATAATTCTCTTGTAATTGATAAAGCAAGATGAATAGATAAGTTGTCTATTACTGTATCTGAGATATCCATGGTTGCTTCAGTCACATACTTCTTGATTGTCGCAAAGATTTCTGCTTTGCGTAATTTAAATTTTTCTTCTAATTCCATGACCATTTTTTTCACTACCTCTTTGTGCCCTTATCATATAGGAAAGAAAGCGGTTTGTCTATCTTTATTTTTAGATTTGTACACCAAAAGAGGTTAATTTTCGCGAATTTATGAATCCGTTTACATACCTTGTACAAAAAGTTGTATTTCTTGTGAAATTATTTTCTCAACTTGAGATAAATAGTATCATATTCGCATTGTGTACCAAGTCTAAATGGGAATCCCCATGAACCATATCCAGCAGATACAAGAAGATAATGGTTCTTATAATGGGATAAACCATAAGAATTCTGATAGTAATAATGAAGGATAATATTTCCTGGGAAAATCTGACCATTATGTGTATGACCAGATAATTGAAGATCAGTGAAATATGTATGATGATCAAATCTTTCAGGATTATGGTCTAGTGTAATAGTAGGTAAAGAAGTATTCATCCCTTCTATTACTTTATTGATATCATAGTGATCATGAGATGTCTTATCTGTAAAGCCAACAATATTAAAAGTATTATCTACAGTTTCATAGGTGTTCTTTAGAAAGTGTATGTTGTATTTTTCAAAGACAGTAAAGTCTGTATGTTTACCATAATATTCATGATTACCAGATATCCAGTATGTTCCATAAGTACTCTTCATATTCTTGAATTCTTGTAAAGAACGATTCATTAATGCATCTGGTGTATTTTCATCAAATACATCTCCTGCAAAACATACAAGATCATAATGTTTATCATTCACTGTTTTTACAAGTTTTCTTACCTGTCTCATATAGGTACCAGAACTCAAATGTAGATCACTGACTAAACAGATCTTTAACTTAGATACTGAAGATGTCTTAGGAACAGTGACATGATAGACCACTTCTTTCTTATTATAATGAGAATGAAAACCAGAGATTGTAAGAGTAATCGCAATCATAGTCGCTACGATATTCCCAAAACGATATGGTCTTCGTTTCACAAATTTAAAGGAGAAACGATACAGATAAACACATATAAAAAGAATATAAATATACATAGTGAGAAATTGACACACTAGTATGAACATGGTAAAGATATGATTATATGGTTTAAAGTTAAATTTAAGTAATATACCGATTGTAGAAAGAATAGCCATGACAACCACAAATGTTTTAAAAATCAGGTGTTCATGTTTTAATAGCCATATAAAATACAATGCTGGTATAAGAATGAATATGATATATAATGCGATGTTTAGGATTTTAACCATTTTGATAACCCTCCTATATATATTGTATATCTTTTTTAGAGGAATAGTTATGAATAATTACCCTTTCGCTTTTGATGAAATATTTGATATAGATTTGACAGGTAAGTTTGTGGTCACTGGTTTATTTATTTCTATGAGAAGAAGTAAAATGGACCCTGTAAAATGGACACGATAAAAAA
>ULZB01022884.1_pt1 | contig 12849 bp, 9 predicted proteins | sample 1962691 | NCBI WGS metagenome assembly ULZB01 (sample SAMEA4835878, study PRJEB28245) | human gut metagenome | biome: gut microbiome; material: fecal sample | place: Denmark | collected 2008 | reverse complement strand
TCATTTTTTATCTTCCTTTCTTTTATATAATGTAAAATATTTAAATATTTATTCAATATATTTTGTACCACGTCCTTTTACTCTACAATTCAATTATAAAATCTATAATATAAATTTTAAAATGCATAAAAAAACAAGTGTCATTATCTTTGACACTTGCCACATTTTGTCATATTTATGTAATTATTTATATTACCATCTAATAATATTTTTACTTTATTTACTAATGTATCTATATCATCATGCATGCCAAGTTCTATCCAGTTAATAATTAATGCACCGAGCGCCCCTGAATAAAATAAGCATAAAAAATCTTTATCTTCTTCTTTAATATTTGTATTTTTACTTTTTTCATTAATTACTTTTTCAATTATAGGTTTTGACTGCCTTAATATAAAATGAATTAAATAATTTTGTGCTTCACAATTATAAATATTTAATACCATCTGTTTATTCTCAATAAAATACTTAAATATTTCTTTATATTTTTCTGTCCAATCATCATCATTTTCTATTTTTAAAATAACTTCATTTAAATATATCCATTTTATTAAATCATATTTATCCTTAAAGTGATTATAAAATGTTTGTCTTTTAAGTCCACATTTATCAGTTATTTCTTTTACTGTTATATCAGATACATTCTTTCTACTAGCAAGTTCTTTAAAAGAATCAATTATAACTTTTTTTGTTATCTCCATTAAATAATCACCTCTATTTTTAATAATTATAACATAAGTTAATTATTTTTTATAAAGATATATTATTTATAACATATTCAAAGTTATTACTTGTATCTATAAATGTAAAATTATACTTGTCACATTCTTGTTTAATAATATTACTTATATCTTTTAGTTTATTTATTATTACATTTAATTCATCATCACTCTTTTTTGTAATCCATCCATTGATATCATATTTTCTAATATTCTTAACTTTTTCATCCACATCAATATTAGGATACCCTACAAAAATTATTTTCCATTTATTTAAATCTAATTTATTTACTATATCATGTGGATATATATGGGCGCAGTCAATAATAAACTTTTCATCAGTATCATTAATAATATCCGTTATTGTTTTAAAAAGTGTACATAATATTTTACTTGTATCATTAATTATTACATCACTTTTTACTCCCCATTCTGGATAATTTCTTTTCATAGAGGCAGTTATATAATCAAATGGAATATGGTTATATCTTTTCTCTTCACAAAGTTTCTCACATATTGTTGATTTACCTGATTTAGCGACTCCCGCAATTAATAAATTTTTCATAATTCTCCTTTTAATATAAAAATAAAATCCTTAAAAAGGATTTATTTCATTAATGGGGCGAAATAAGGGAGTCGAACCCTTGCATAACAGAGCCACAATCTGCCGTGTTAACCACTTCACCAATTCCGCCATAAAAATTACTCTATTAATATAACATATAATTTATTAAATAACAAGTATTTAAAAGAAAAAAGTGCTCAAATTAATAATGGTGATAAATATGTTTGATAATTATATAGTAAAAAATGAAACACTTTATATAGATTTAAATATTAATTATGACTTTGGGAATTTTAAAAATACTAAAACAAATTTTAAAAAGGAACTAAAGAAATTTTTAAATAATCTAAAAATAAATTTTAATAAAATTGTTCTTACATGTTCTGGAGTAATAATTGGAAGTATTATACTAACAAATAATAATTTTAATAATGAAGTATCTATGAAATATGTTCCAAACATTGATACAAGAATTCCATATATTGCACATTACAGTAATGTAGAAAAAATAGATGACAATATAATAGTAAATAGTGATGTAAATGAAGTTAAAGAAAATGTCAACATTAGTCAAGATATTAGTAAAAATGTAGAAAATTCTGTAAACAAGGGACCAAGGATTATAGAAAACACAAACTCTGATAATACAACTAATTCTAGTATGTCAGAAATTACCATTTATAGGTCAAATGGAAGCATAATTAACCTTAATATGACTGATTATTTAATAGGGGTTGTATCATCTGAGATGCCTGCATCATTTAATTTGGAAGCATTGAAAGCACAAAGTGTGCTTGCTAGAACATATGCATTAAAAGCAAAACAAACTGGAAAAAAATTAACAGATACAGTAAGTACTCAAAGTTACATTGACATAGATCAAATGAAAAATAAATGGGAAAATAGTTTTAATACATATTATAATAAAATTAAAAATGCTGTGGAAAATACAAATGGAGAATATTTGAGCTATAATGGAAATTATATTGAAGCATTATACCACTCTACAAATAATGGTAAAACAGAATCATCACTTGATGTATTTGGAAATTATTATCCGTACCTTATTTCTGTATCATCCGAATATGATAAAAATGCATCAAATTATTTAAGAACAATAAATATGCCACTTGATACAATATCAAATAAACTTGGATTAAGTTTAAATAATGATTCTGTAATAAGTATTCTTAGTTATACAGATGGAGGCAACATAAAAGAAATTAATATTAATGGAAATAATTTTTCTGGTAAAAAAGTAAGAGAACTATTGGGTCTTAGAAGTGCTGACTTCGATATTAGTATTAGTGATAATAATGCAAATATTACAACTAGAGGATATGGTCATGGTGTAGGTATGAGTCAATATGGCGCAAATGGTATGGCAAATGCTGGATATAGTTATAAAGATATTTTATCTCATTATTATCCAGGAACAACACTTACAAAATAAAAAAACATAAAACTTATTTACGTTTTATGTCATTAGTATATGCATATAATTGTTTTACTTCTTTTATAGTAAGTTTTCTAAATTCACCAGATGATAAACCTTGAAGTGTTAAAAATGCGATTGACTCTCTTTTTAATTTAATAACATTATATCCGGCACTTTCAAATATTCTTTTAACCTCATGATTTCTTCCATCATGAATAGTTATTTCAACAATACATGTATTACTCTTTTTATCAGCACTTTTTAATTTTACTCTATCAGGAATACATTTTATACCATCTATTACAATTCCACTTTTTATTTTTTTAATTGAATAACCATCTATAATTCCTTCTAGTTTTGCAATATAAACCTTAGGAATTTTATTTTTTGGATGAAGCATCATATTAGCAAATTCTCCATCATTAGTTAAAAGTATAATACCTGTTGTATCATAATCAAGTCTTCCAACTGGATAAAGTCTTTTATTTGAACTAAAGAAATCTACTACTGTTTTTCTTCCCTTATCATCTTTTGTAGATGATATTACTCCTCTTGGTTTATATAAAATATAATACTCTTTATCTTGCTTTGATATAGCATTTCCGTCTACAATAATTTCTTCATTACCTTCTACTTTTGATCCTAATTCAGTAATTTTCTCACCATTAACAAATACTTTTCCCTTTACTATATATTCTTCTGCTTTTCTTCTAGAACAAAAACCTGAATCCGCAATTGCTTTCTGTAATCTAACCATAAGAATTCCTCCTCGCTAAAAAAGTATACCATGAATAGATAAAATTAGCAAATGTTATATAAAAAAAGTTATCCACTTTAACAGAATAACTTTTATCTTACATATATTGGTTCTTTATGAACACTATTATTTTTATAGAATACTTCAATATAACCTACTGAACCATCAGTTTTATCTTTTTTATTATACATAATTACAGTAGTATTAATATTATCTCTTTCATTATTTTGCATTAGATAATAATAATTACTCTTTACATATAAATTTTTATACTTCTTAGACTTTATCCTTATTTTATCCTTATTTATAATTAAATAATTACTATAATTAGCAAACCCATATTCATATAATTTTTTATGTGTATTAAAATCATCTCTATCATTAAATGTAACCGCAATTAAATTAACATTCCTTTTAGTTGCACTTGTTACAAGTGTTCTTTTAGCTTTTACTGTATAACCTGTTTTACCACCTGTTGCATATTTATATGAAAATAATAACTTATTTTTATTGGTCCAAGAATACACATTTGCATTTGTTTCAACCATTATTTTTTTAGTACTATCTATTTCCTTAAAATCATATAAATTATTTGCATATTTCATTAAAAGTGCCATATCATAACAAGTTGAATAATTACCAGTTTCATCATCATCAAGACCAGATGGATTATTAAATACAGTATTTTTCATACCAATTTTCTCTGCTTTTTCATTCATTTTATTAACAAATTTATCATGACCACCTAAATAATCTTCAATAGCAAGTGCAGCATCATTTCCACTTCTAAGAAGTAGTCCATATACTAAATTTCTAAGACTTATTTTTTCCCCTTCTTTAATATATATACCAGAACCATGTGATTTTAATATACTTTCATTAATAGTAATCATATCATCTAGTTTACCAGATTCTATTGCAAGTACTGCCGTCATTATTTTTGTAGTACTCGCAATTAAATGCTTTTCATTAATATTTTTAGAAAACAATATTCTGCCTGAATCTTGATCAATAAGTATAGCATTATTACTTGGTACCGATATAGCAAAACAAGTATTTAAACCTATAAAAAATGTAATTAAAAAAACTATAAATTTCTTCATATTTATACCTCTAATAAACTATATGAAAAAAAGACTATAAATAGTCTTATGAAGTATATATTCCATGTAATTTTTCAATATCACTATTGCTTAATTGATCTAATTGCCATTCACCATTTACTTTTGTTAAAGTAAATTCAATAGTATATTTTACTGTATCAGTTACTTTTTCCATTTCAGATATTTTATATTCCATAAATTTATCTTCATCATAATCAGTATTAGTAACACTTGCACCATCTGATTTTTCATTAGTAGTTACAGTATCTTCTTCTTTAGCAGTTGTTTTATCTTCTTTTTTAAATTCATCTGGATGTGAATTTAAATATTCATTTGCTTTTCTAATAGCTGATCCATAATCATATACTGTTATTTCTGCTTCTACAACAGCATTATCATCCTCTATTATTTCATCTTTAATCTCATATTTCATATTCTTATATTGTTTTGTCATAAGAGTTTTATATCTTTCTTGATGATCTGCTACTTTAATATCAGTTTTAATTGTATCAACTAATTCTTCTATAATATCAGAATTTTCATTTTTATATTTATCTAAAAATTCTGATACCTTTTGTTTTGGTGTAGTAGCAGCGCCTAATGTACATGCAGATAAAAGAATTACAAATAATGCTAAAAATATTTTTTTCATATAAATCCTCCTTCTTTTTATATTTTGATTAGAATTAAAATTTTTATTCAAAAAAATAAAAAAAATGAGTAATTATTTTTTACTCATTTTTTTGTTTAAAATTAATAATCCAATGATTGCTACTGCAATAACAGAAATAATTAAACCATATTTTACAACAGTTTGTCCTGTTGAAATATTTATTATTAATTCTGCTTGAGATTCTGAACCTTCACCTGTTTCATCCTTCTTATTTATTATTGTAGTGTTACCTAAAACATATCCATCAGAATTTACAGTAAACTCAGCCTTTGATTCACTTGCACTTGATAATTTAAATCCTGCTGGAGCTTCTATTTCAACTACTCTGTATTTTCCTTTTGTTTTAACATCTTTGAAACATGTTTCTCCATTTTCTATTGGTGAAAATACATATAAATTACTCTTCCCTTGTTCATCTATAGAATACATTTTATCATTTGAATCATAATTTAAAGCAACATCATTATATTTTCCTGTTTTTTCATCATATGATTGAATTTTAAATTTACCATCATTTATATAATTTCCATCTTCATCCATTTTATAGAAACAGAATTCACCTTGTGTATTTGGCCATTCAAATAAACCTATAGGACTTGTTTGACCATCCCTTGTTACTTCTACAGTTATTTCCTTCCATTCAACTGATGGATCTATCAAATAACCATCTGCTGCTTTTACTTCTTTTATATTATATTTCCCGACTGGCAAATTATATATTGTAATTTTACCAGAAGAACCAGTAATAAGTTTTATTGGTGTACCTGTACCATTTTCAGGATAAGTATAAATACCATCACCAGTTTTAGTTACAGTAATTTGTTTTGTTTTATCACTATTATATAATTCAAATTCTACATATGGTAATTTAGCATTTTTCTTACCTTTTTTTACTAATTCTACTTTTGTCTTATAGTTTTTTATTGTTATAGATGCATCTGGTGATTTTTCATATTTCTTTTTAGTATAGTTATATACTGTTAAATAATTTTTTGAATCAATTTTAAATGCGGTTTGTCTTTCTTTTTGAGTACCAGATAAAATATATGGATAAGGAACATTTGTTTCTTCTACATAATACTTACCTGTTGGTAAAGCACTTATAGTATAAGAACTTTTTGAAGCATCATATAATGTATCTATCTTTCCAGTTGATGAATACATATAACTATCATTAACTTTATTAAATTTTAAATAATTCCCTTGTTTATCTTTAATTTTAAATGTAGCACCATTAATAGCTTTATTAGTTTCACCATCTACTTTCTTTATAGAAATTTTTTTCGATTCATTGTACACAACTATATGTAAACATGATGGATCAGCTTTTGAAATTTTTACTATAGATGTTCTTAAATCACTTGATGAGCTTGATGATGTTGTTGACTGTAACATACTAGCAGTTATAGTATTATCATTTTGAATTTTAAATTTAATAAAGAAATCTTCCATAGTAGCATATCCATCAGGAGTTTTTGTTTCAGTAAATAAATATAAACCTGATTTTTTTAATTCAAACTTTTCTGATTTATAATCTTGTGTTAAATCTGCTGTATAAGAAGCTTTAGTTGAACACTTTGATATTGATGAACATTTATATATTTTAAATTGTGCACCTTTTAAATATTCTTTTGTGTCATTATCCCTCTTATATATTTTAAATGGTCCTGATTCAGTTATAACCTTTAGTTTTTGTGTAAATTCTCTTTTATAATCTCCCATAAGTACATCTTGACCTGGTTGAGAAAATCTAAACCATCTAAAAGATAAGCTTTCTGATGATGTAGAACCTTTTACCATTTTAAATGAAACTTCTTTTGCTTTTGAAATTTCACTTGTTGTATATAATCTAATCTTTCCACTTTCTTTGGACCACTTTACACCATCTGGTAATTTATCTAGATTATAATCACCAACATCTATTAAGCCTGATTCATAACGATTTTTTGAATCAGACCATTTTAATGTATATGTTTGTCCAAACGCAGCTGGTACTTTTCCAGGATCTGATAAATTTTTTGCAGTATCTAGTATTTTTTCATACTTGCTTTTTAACGCTGAATCACTGCTGACAAATTTATATGTATTATTAGATAAATTATTTGGATTATAGTTATAATTAGTTCTTGCATATTCCATTACTTCCCATACAAGTATTTGTGTTACTAAAACATTTTGACATGCACTTCTACTTTTACAAGTTGTATCCATTGAACTTGACGGATTAACTATTGAACCCTCAATTTTTTTCTCACCATTTTGATAACCACTAGCAACAATATTTTTTAAAAGTTCTTGTTGAGAATCAGTTAATGTTTTACCAGTTTCTTGACTAATTAATTTAGCAAAGCCAGAATACATTGTAACCGTTGTTTCATTATAAACACGCTTACCAGCATGTAAGCAATAACCGTGATAATATTTATCATTATTTCTTATTTGATGAAACCAAAATCTACCTCTAAATTCATATTGTATAGATTTACTTAATTGGTAGTAACCAAGCTTGGCATTTGTAAAGTCACTTAATTGAACTACTTTTCTTGAATACTGCCAAGCTGAAACATTTTTGATTGGTAACATTATTATTAAGAATAATATAAATATTCCAAATACTTTTAAATTCTTCTTCATATTATTCACCTACCTCTGTACTTTCATCAATGGTTGTTTCTGTATCTTCAGGCAACTCTACAAAACTATTTACAATAGATTTTACCCTTAAATCCGAAGTTGCAACAAAGTTTATGTAATCTCCACCACTATTTGTTGATAAATCTAAAACTATAGTTACATAATGTTTTTCCCCTGGCATTAATAGTGTTGAACTTAAATCAGAATAATATAAGTTACCATCACTTTCATACCATCCTTTATTTTGTGGGAGATCAGGATTAAATGTCATACCATCCGGTATAGTTTCTATAATATTTCCAATTGTTCCTGGGAAATATTTTGTATTTTCTAATTCTATTAAATAACTTACTTGGAATGTTGTATTACGTAAATTTTTAACATCAATTTTTACCTTTTTAGCATTATCATAATCGTATGATTGAGTTCCTTTATTTGAATTTACTTTAACATTTGTTATATATTTATTTAATGTTACATCAAAAATTTGTCTTACTCTTAAACCCAAATCAATATGTGTAATATTAACCTTCTCATTATTTAAGGTCAAAATATTTGAAACAGCACTACAAGTTCCAGCTTGCATTACAGCATCCGAATCACTTTCAGACATATCACCTAATGTAGAATCTTGCTTATTTTTTTCTGTAGCTGTATATTTATCGCAATCAAAAGTATATTTAACATAATAATTGCCTGATGTTAATCCACTAAATTTATACTCACCTCTTGAATTTGTTACTGATTCAGTAACTTTTTTATCATTATCACTTACTACATCTAATGGCTTTTTAGAATTTGAAACTGTTGCTTCTGTTTTATATAATTCGACAATTACATCTGATAACTTTGGTTCATCATATGTACTAAATCCATCATAATCATCATCTTGGAATACTAATCCAGAAATACTTCTATTATATACCGATGTAGTTGAAACATTTGAGTTATATGTTTTTAATCCTGTTTCTGATTTTGAACATTCTTCACTTTCGTTATAATCATCACATAGTAAACTATTTCTATGTAACATATAGAAAATATTATAATATGTACTTCCTTCTTTATTTCCACTAGTTGTAATTTTAACTGTTAATCCATTACCATCTAAGAAATAATTACCTTTTTTTATTTCAGAAGATGATACTACTTTAATAGCAGTTATTCCAGGAACTGATGTATTATAATTTGTCCATTCATGCCAATCTACTGAAGAAGTCGATGTAATTTCATTACTAAGTATTGTTTTAGATTTATCTGTAGCGTAGTATACTGTGTACCCTTGAGGTAATGTTCCTACAATAGAACTTCCAAGTGTTCCATCAAACGTTGAACCATTTGTATTTGAAACACCATCACCATTGAATGGTAATATATATAGCATTTCTAATTCTGCATTATCTTCTGCTATGTTTGCAGCTTTCATGTTATATGTATAGCTTCCGTTTGGATCAATATATGTTGGACTACTTACACCAAGTGTTCCAATTGCATTGTTATTTTTTATATTAAAACTTGTTACTGCAACTCTAAATTTTTCTGGAGTATTAATAGCTATAGAAGTTTCAGAATTACTTGGTAAAACTGTACCATATATTCTTGAATATACTTTTGCTTCTAGTCCCGAATCGTTTGAATCTGTTACAGTATTCATACCAATATTTGCATGTATTTCAAGTGTTGGAATTGTTCCTGATGGAGAATTATTATCATATTTTATATCATCAGAAGTATATGTATATGTATAAACTGTATAATTATTTGTTGTTCCATTTTCTGTTAATGTATCATTTCTTGTAGATGAATACATTTTATCTCCTACTTGAGGACTAATTACTAATGAATTTGGAAGATATACATCTATAGTTGCACTATCAATAGTGGCATCCATATCTGATTTATATATTATTGGTTTTACATCTATTTCTAGTGGATCACTAGATCCTACATAATATGTATTATCTCTTGATGAACCATTACTATCTAAAACAGTAATTTCTTTTATAGATGCCTTAGCACTTGATACAATTATACTATTACCAAATTTGCCAGTAGGATTTTCGCTTTGAGTAACTGTAAGAGTAGAATTATTATATACAGTCTTACTATAATTCATATCGGCTGATTGTTTTGATAAATTTACAGGAATTTGATTTTTATCAGATGGTTCATACATATAAAAATCTTCATTATTAAATTTTGTCATTCCTCTTGCTACAACTTGATATGTATTTCCAATCAATGATGTATTATTTTGTATTTTTGCTTTAAATCTTAAGGTTGTAGATAATCCTGTTTCATATTTATCTGTAATATTTAATTTTACTGCAATTATTTTATTTAGATTTTCCTCATTTGTGTTTCCAGCATCTAATAGTGAATCATACCACTTAACAGATGAATTTTCACTAATACAAGGTCCTCCATATAAATTCATGAGTTGTTCTTTTGATACTTTTGATAAATCTGTTGGGCAATAACTTGGTGCATTAGTTTTTACTGTAAAATAATTTGAATTCCACTCACCAACTGCATACTGAAGTGTATAATTTGGTTTGTTTTTTTGATTACTAAATTCAATATAATAATCTTTATCTTGTTCAGATAAATTAGAAACATCAAGTAATTTAATCGCAGTATTATCTATCTTAAGATAATTTATAAGTCCATTAGGTAAATCATCACCTATAGTACCATAATCAATTTTATTTTGAATATAAAACTCTTCGTTATAATTATAAACTGCTGAATTTGGTTTTGTTGTTACAGGTTCTGATGAAGATGAACTTTCAATATTTTTTAAATCTATGAAGTCTACCTTTGTTGAGTAATCACCAACAAAAGCAGTATAATTATCAAGCATTGTAATACTATTGCTTGTAGAAATATCAGTGTTTGGAAGACCAAGTGCCGATATTGTATATGTAATATTAGATTTTGATGTATTTCTAGTTGTATTAACAACTAATGCATTTGTAGATATATAATTAACATTATTTTGATTATCATCTGTTCCTATATTTATAATACCCTCATGATAAGTTAATCCTGAATATTTTAATTTGAAAATATTACTTTCACCTTCTACATTTTCTATAGCTACAGTACCATTATTCTCATCATATGAATATGGCAAATTTGGAATAATTACGTCACTACCATCTTTATATTTATCTATTGTTGGTAACCCTACTATACTTGAATCGTTTGGATTAGGTACAATAGAAACATTAAATGATAATGTATCTGGTATTTGAACACCCTTTATTCCTTTATTAGTACTTGAAGGAATATATACTGCTATACCTATAGGTAAAGTTGCATTACCTGATTCTTTTCCTTTTACTATACCATTATATAATTTAACATTATAATTATCTTTCGCAGATACTTTTACCTCTGATAATTCTAAAGTATTACCTATTTGTGAATCATTATTATAATCAGAATAACTTTCATCAGTTTTTTCTCTTATTCTAATAATAGGTAAAATTTTTGAATCATTTTTCATATTAATTTTATCAATTGTTATGCTTGTTTTATTTGAACTACTGTCTAATACATCACCCTGTACTTCAAATGTATAATATATATAATCAACATTACCAATTTTTATATTTGATTTATTAAGATATCCTTCTGAATTAGATATATTTCCTTCCTTTACTTGTGCAGTAACATTTTTTGGAAGTAATACATCAATTATAACTGGTCTTTTTATACCAGATGGTTTCTCACCTAATGTTGAATTACTCTTATAACCTAAATTATAAGTAATATTGTATTTTATTGAATCAAAACTTCTAACAATCTTATTATTAATAGAAGAATCATTCCCAGAAGTATCATCCGAATCAAAATTACCATCATTATTTGGTGTTCCGTCTTCAATACTAACACTTGCCTTGCTTACTTCTATTTGATTTGCATAAATATCATTTTCAGCAGAAACAAATAAATATATGCCAAAAGATATTATTAAAAATACCAAAATCCCAATAATTATTTTATATTTAAACATAATTTTTTTTATAGTATCCATATGATCCCTCCATATTATTCTATATATACTAATTAAACCATTTTTTTAGGAGAAAATCAATAAATTTAAAAAAAATTATGAGTTATTGCTCATAATTTTCTTGTTTTCAATAAGTCCAATCAAATTTTTAAGTTTAATAAATTTATTATCATTATTTTTTGTTATATTTATAAGCTTACTATATACCTTTTCTATATCATCACATTTCTCATTATATATCTCATAAAATATATATTTTAACTTAGAACTTTCATTATTTTTATTCATTTTTTCTAATGATTTAACCAAATATTTACTCATTTCTCTTTCATATCTTGTAGAAGACACAACATTTATACTTTTTTTAGATTTTAATTTGTAATCCAAAATAGTATACTTTATAAGTTTAGCGCATTCTATCACTTCATCTTCTTCATCAATACTTAAATTACTTTTCATATAACTTAATCCACTAGCGTCAAATTCTACTGCAATACTAGATTCTTCACAAGAAAATATACACGCATATCTAATTATATTTACAGCATTAGGTGCATACACTTCTGTTTTATCTTCAATTTGTTTTAAAAAATTCTTATTAACGATAATATCCCCATACTTAATATTAACTATATCTTCAGTACTTACCTTAAACATTGGTATTTTTAAAATAAATTCAGCGTCATCTTCTTCTTTCCATTCATAAAATTCATAAAGATTATTTTTATTAAAATTAAGTGTAATATCATAAATATAATTCATTGTTTTTTCCTCCTATAAATGAACTTACAATCATAAAAATTACTCCAAAAATAAAATTTAAACATTCTATACGTCTAATAATAAAGTTAACATATTCAAAAAAATTATACCCAATACTTAATAAATTTAAATATATTACTATATATGATAAACCAATAACTGTAAGACCAAATCCAA